>FLSB01002851.1_pt1 | contig 14314 bp, 8 predicted proteins | sample 1550551 | NCBI WGS metagenome assembly FLSB01 (sample SAMEA4031774, study PRJEB14383) | metagenome | biome: human; feature: oral; material: saliva | place: Philippines | collected 2014 | reverse complement strand
ATTTATATTTTCCCTGAAGGCACACCAATCGGTTTAGATATTAAAGAAGCACTCATGCTTAACGACACTGTGTATGAATTTGAATTGACAGCTAATCGTGCAGACTGCTTCTCTATGGTAGGTTTGTCCCGTGAATTCGGCATCATGACAAATCAAAAGGCTTTATTCCCAGTTATCATGGTGAATGAAAATGGTGAGTCCATCGAAGGTAAAGCATCTGTAGCTATCGAAGCACATGATCTTTGTACGCGATTTACATCTCGTCTTGTTACGAATGTTACCATCGAACCATCTCCATTGTGGATGCAAAATCGTTTGCGTAACAGCGGCATTCGCCCTATTAACAATGTAGTGGACGTAACAAACTACGTTATGCTTGAATTAGGTCAACCAATGCATGCTTATGATTATGATTGTGTAGCGGACCATACCCTTATTGCACGTCGTGCAAAAGCTGGTGAAACACTTACTACACTAGACGGTAATGAACGTGAACTCAATGAGTCCATGCTTATCATTGCAGATACAAAGGGCCCGATCGGCGTAGCAGGCGTTATGGGTGGTCTTACTAGTGAAGTAACAGATAAAACTACGAATGTCTTGTTCGAAGCTGCTGTGTTTAATGGACCATCTATTCGTCGTACATCGAAAGCATTAGGTATGCGTTCCGAAGCATCTGGTCGTTTTGAACGCGGTGTAAACCATAAATATACAGCATATTCTATCGATCGTGCTGCACAATTGTTACAACAAATCTGTCCTTCTTGTAAGGTGAGTGTTGGTATTATTGATGTATATCCAGAACCAGTAGAACAACGCACTGTAACTTTCACAGCAGAACAAATCAATGACTATCTTGGCACTTCTATTGAAAAAGATAGAATGGTAGATATTTTAACGAAGCTCGAATTCGGCATTACAGAATCTGGCGATACTATTGAAGCACTCGTTCCAACATGGCGTGATGATGTGACTGTTATGCCTGATATTGCTGAAGAAGTAGCGCGCATCGTAAGCTATGATAATATTGAACCAACAATTCCTGTGGCTGTATTATCTTCTGGCGGTATGACACCTAAAAAAGCGTTAACTAAAGAAGTAACGCATTACTTAGCACATGCAGGTCTTAGCCAAATCATTACATTTAGTTTCATGCACAAAGATGGCCTTACGAATATGATGTTACCAGAAGGTGATAATCGTTATACGGCAATTCCAATCTTAAATCCTATTTCCGAAGAGTTCCCATATATGAGAACTACGTTGGTGCCAGCTGTTATTGAAGCTGCTAAACGCAATATTGCTCAACAAAACAAAGATTTGTGGTTATTTGAAACCGCTAATGTGTATGAACCAAAGACATTGCCATTAACAGAAGTACCGCATGAACGCCCTATGGCATGTGGTATTATGATGGGTAAGGTTATAGAAGCCGCATGGAACCAAGCGCAACGCGACACTGATTTCTATGATGTAAAAGGCGTAGTTGACGGCTTACTAGCTAAATTAGGATTGACTCAATATGATATTCAACCATCTAGTGAAAGCTATTATCATCCAGGCGTAAGTGCACATTATACAGTCAATGGTGTAACGATTGCAAACTATGGTGAATTACATCCACAAGTGGTTAAAAACTTCGATTTGTCTGGTAAAGTATATATGTTTGAAATCGACTTGGAAGCTGTATTATCCATTATAGTACCGCCATTTAGATATCAATCATTCAGTAAATTCCCAGGTACAAGTCGTGACTTGGCTATTGTAGCACCAGTATCTGTTACAAGTGGTGACATTGTAGCCCTTATTAAGGAACATGGCGGAGAATACTTAGAATCCGTATCTATCTTCGACGTTTACGAAGGGGAACATATTGAAGCAGGTTATCGTAGCTTAGCTTATAACTTACAATTTAGATCGATGGAAGGCACATTAAATGATGAAGACATTGATGGTGCAATTCAAGCGATTATTGATGCATTAGCAACTAAAAATTGTAAATTACGATAAATCATCGTGAAAGGGTTTACCTTATGGTAAACCCTTTTATGTCTATCTATCCCCTGTTGTATAATAGAAGGTATAGGTAATGAGTCAGAAAGGATTTATTATGGAATTATTAGCACCAGCGGGTACGATGGAAAATTTTATGGCCGCCTTAGAATCGGGGGCAGATGCTATATATTTAGGGGGCAAGGTCTTTAATGCACGGGCACATGCAGCCAACTTTGGTATCGATGAATTGCGTGAGGCTGTACGGTTAGCACATATTTTAGATGTGTCTGTGTATGTAACCGTTAATATTTTAATCGGGGATACGGAACTGAAGGACCTTGAACAGTATATTAAGGATTTAGATTCCATTGGCGTAGATGCTATTATCGTGCAGGACTTAGCTGTTGCAGAAATTGCAAAACGTGTTGCACCAAACATCCATCTTCATGGGAGTACACAAATGACGGCTGCTACACTTGATGCGGTTCGTTTTTATGAAAGTCTAGGCTTTACACGTGTTGTTTTGGCTCGTGAATTAAGTCTTAAGGAAATTCAACATATATGCAAACATTGTAAGGCAGAAATTGAAGTATTTGTACATGGTGCATTATGTGTATGCTACTCAGGTCAATGTTTGATGAGTTCTTTCATCGGTGGACGCAGTGGCAACCGAGGTGCTTGTGCACAACCTTGTCGCTTACCTTATGAATTATTGGATTCTAAGGGTGAAAGTGTGTTACCTAAACATGAAGCTTATTTGCTAAGTCCAAAGGACCTCAATTATAGTGAGCATATGAACGAACTCGTAGCGGCTGGTGTTACATCCTTTAAGGTAGAAGGTCGTATGAAAAAGGTATCCTATGTTCGTCAAGTGATAGGTACTTATAGAGAGATATTGGATGACGCATCAATGCACGAGAATCAACGTAAGGCACTAGCCTCTGGATTTAATCGTGGATTTTCCACAGCCTATTTAGAAGATACGGTAGGTCGACAAATGATGACCGTAGTGGCGCCAAATCACCAGGGTAAGCCAATCGGCGAATCGTATACGAAAAAAGGGGAAGTTTACTTATCCTTAACAGAACCTATTGAACAAGGTTCATTAGTTAAAATATTACAATCTAATGGCAGTGTTACCTATTATACGGTAGATGACGAATGGACATGTGTATCCGATACGCTGTATAAAGGGCGACCTGCAGAGGGCTTAGCAGTAGGTCAATTATATTTAGCATCTACACCAAAGAATACAAAGTCACGAGGCTTACAAGAGTTTACCCGTAAATATGATATGTCTGTATATCTCAGTGTTGGTTCTAATGGTGAAACAAATTATACTGAATTAACTGCCATCCTAGACTCTAGCCTTAGTGTGACTGTTACAAATGAGTATGTGCCAGCTATTGCTAATAAAGTGCCCACATCGTTAGAGAAGGTAACAGAACAGTTAGGTCGGTTGGGTAATACATTATTTAGGCTTTCTTATGTAGATATTCCTGATGGCCCTTATATGTGGCCTGCTAGCGTTCTTAATGCACTACGTCGTGATGCCGTAACTGCTTTAGAAACAGCGTTAATTACACATCATGTAGAATCATGGCAAGCATTGCAAGTAACAGGCGATGTAGATTATGATTTCAAGGCGCAACACGAGTTATCCTATGATACTTGTCCTATGATTTCAGCTCGTGTCGATGAAATAGAAGGTGTGAAAGCAGCAATTTCTGGTGGAGCACAGAAAATCATTTTTGGTGGTGATAGACTGAGTCGTACACCATATGCGTTATCTATATATGATGAGGTAGCCCGTTTATGTGCTCAATCTGATGTGATTTGCACCTTTGCTACACCACGAGTTGTGAAAGATGATGAAGTAGAAGCATATAAACATACATTAGAGGCAATCGTACAGGCTCATCCAGATAGTATTTCCATTCACGTGCCACAAGCATTATTATGGCTCCGTGAATTAGGATATACAGGTGCCATTGAGGCTGATACAGGACTTAATATTTTCAATACACCTACATTGCATTTCTGGGAACAGTTACATATAAGTTGTGTAAATCCATCGCAAGAGTTGACCTTAAAACAAATTACGGAACTAGCTAAACATAGTCACGTTCCTATTGAGACGATGATACATGGCTATACGGAAATGATGATTTCCGAATACTGTGCTATTGCAAGTTTTGTTGGCACAGGTAGTAAAGTAAATTGTCCTATGCCATGTGTTAAGGAATCGTATTCGTTAAAGGATAGAAAAGGTGAAATATTCCCAATTCGTACGGATCCATACTGTCGTATGCACATCATGAATAGTCATGAAATGGATATGCGCGCCTATGTACCTATGTTGTTACAAAAAGGTATTTCCATATTACGCATAGATGGTCGTCATATGAAACCAAGTTATGTGAAAGATATTGTATCCCAATATGTTGGCATAGCAACGGGTACGATGGAGGCACCACCTAAGAAAATAGATTCCCAAGGCGAATCTATTACACGGGGACATTATTTTAGAGGTATTTTATAGAACGAGGTAGTACATTGTTTAATGAAGATGTATTAGATTTTATAAAAATTAAAGAAGAGTTGGCTAGTCATTGTAGCTCTATTATTGCTAAAGAAATGGCTTTAGCATTGGAACCTATGACGAATCGAGAAAAGATTCAAGAGGCTTTAGATGAAACAGCAGAAGCACTGCGCTCTTGGCAAACAGAAATCGAGCAACCTTTAGGGGGGACTCGAGATATACGTGAATCTTGTAAAAAGAGTCGTAAGGATTTTGTGCTTTCACGAGAAGCCATATGGGATGTCTATATAACCATAGGTGCCTATAAACGTATGGCGAAGTTCTTTAGAGCGAAGTATATGGAATACCCATTATTGTCTTTATGGATGCAAGATATGCCGAATATGGACCGTGTGGAACAACGGTTAAAACGGGTGTTTGATGAAAAAGGGGAACTGCTCGATACAGCATCTCCTAAATTGGCGAGCCTACGGAATACGATTAGTAAGACGCGAGATCGTATTAAACACGATATTCAAGCCATATTGCATGACAAGGATAATCAGAAATATTTCCAAGAAGCGATTATTACGCAACGCAACAATCGTTATGTAATTCCTGTTAAGCAAGAATATCGCCAATATTTTGATGGTTTAATTCACGACCGATCTGCAACAGGGCAAACATTATATATTGAACCGATGCGACTTGTAGAGCTAAACAATGATTTGCAAGAAGCTTTAATTGGTGAGGAGCAAGAGGTATTACGCATTTATAAGGAACTTTCAGCTCTTATCAAACAACATAGTAATGATCTGATGGATGCCTGTGAAAAGGTATCCCATATTGAATTTGTCTATGGTAAAGCAAAACTCGCTATAGCTCAAAAGGCAGTACAAGCCACATTGAGTGAAGGGCGTGACGTCAATTTGATGCGTGCTCGCCATCCGTTGATTCCTGCCAATACAGTTGTACCTACAGATATTCGTTTGGGTACGGATTATCGAATTTTATTGATTACTGGCTCCAACACGGGTGGTAAAACGGTGTCATTAAAAACACTTGGCTTATTATCCCTTATGAACCAAAGTGGTTTATTCATCCCTGCTGATCACGGTTCTATATTGCCGATTTTTCACAATATTTTTGCAGACATTGGGGATGAGCAAAGCATTGAAGCTAGCTTGTCTACATTTTCTGCACATATGACACAAGTGATTTCTATTATTAAACATTGTGGTCCTAATGATCTTGTGCTACTCGATGAACTCGGCTCCGGCACAGATCCGGAGGAAGGTAGTGCTTTAGCTGTATCCATACTTGAATTCTTCCGCCAAAAAGGAACACTTATGATGGTAAGTACTCACTATAATGAGTTAAAGAACTATGCGTACCATACGGCAGGTATCGAGAATGGTCATGTTGAATTTGATGAGCGCACCTTAAAGCCTACCTATCGATTACATATTGGCGTAGCTGGTAGTAGTCATGCATTGAGCATTGTGGCGCGTTTAGGGCTACCAAAGGACATCGTCAATCGTGCACGCGATTACAAATCTAAATTTGGCAGTAGTGAAATGGAAAATGTTCTAACCGATTTGAATGAACAATTACGTAAATCATCGGAACGCGAACGGGCACTCAAAAAAGAATTAGATGAAACACGTCGCATGCGCGGTCAATTAGAAAGAGAAAAGAAACAGTTTAATGAAAAACGCAAACAGATGTTAGCGAAGGCACAGGCCGATGCGGAATCTATGAAACGCAGTCTCCGTGTAGAAGGGGAAGCTATCATTAAACAATTAAAAGCTCAATTCTCTGAAACGAATAAGGATAAGCGCCAATCCGCCATCAATGCAGCCCGTAAAGGTATATCTAATGTCCACGTGCCAGATGCCCCTATAGATGATAATCGTAAAGAGTTGACTATAGATGCTATTGCTATTGGTCAAGTTGTATATGTTACGTCATTGCGTTCACTGGGTACGGTTTTATCCATTAAAGGTAATCGCGTGACTGTAGATATCAATGGTTTATCTGCTACTGTGAAAGTAAGTGAATTGCAATCTACTACGCGAGAAGAGGCCAATAAGATTCAACGCGACAATCTTAAGGCGCAACCTAAAACTCGTAAGAGAGCAGGGGGCTCTGCCGTACAACGTCAAAAAGAGGTACGTACAGAGATTAATATTCTTGGTCAAACCGTAGATGAAGCAGTAGTTTCTGTCGGTCGTTTTATAGATCAAGCATTACTTGGCGGTGTTAATCAGGTCCGAATCATTCATGGTAAGGGCACTGGTGCATTGCGTGAAGGCGTACATCAGTATTTACGAACATTACCTCACGTAGCACATTTTGAAACTGCCGGCTATGATGAAGGCGGCGCGGGTGCTACAAACGTAGTGTTAAAATAACATACTATTTTTAAGATAATGCAATAAAAGAAGCAGACTCACATGAGTTTGCTTCTTTTTTGTAATAGAAAAGAGGCAAAACCATGTGGTTTTGCCTCTTAGCATGTCGATCTACTATAAGTTAGCGATCTTTCTTCTTATCTTTTTTAGACTTCGATTGACTAGGTTTAGAATCGGTAGATTCTACCTTGGATGATGAGTCATCATCTTTTGAGATTGCATCATTTTTATCCTTATCATCCTTTTTATCTTTGTCATCTTTTTTGTCTTTGTCGTCTTTTTTCGGAGCTTCTTTCACCGGATTATAATGTCCTTCACTAACAGCTGCTTGAGCGCTAGCTGGTACATTAAAGTCGGAAGCAGGGGTATTGGCTAATGCGGCCGACATAAATTGTCTCCACATTACAGCTGGCGTTGAACCACCAGTAATACCTAATGTTTCAGATCCGTAGTCATCACCAATCCAAACAGCAGCAACTAAATCAGGCGTATATCCAACGAACCAAGCATCTTTTTCATCATCTGTTGTACCTGTTTTACCAGCTGCAGGTCTACCGATAGCAGCATTGCCACCAGTACCACCATTGATAACGGACTCTAACATATCTGTGATGATAGCGGCATCTTTCTCTTCAACGACGCGTTTTTCTTGGATGGAATTTTCTTCCACTACTTGTCCGTTGCGGTCTACGATTTTTATGATTGCTGTAGGTTGAACCTTAACGCCACCATTAGCGAGTACGCCATAAGCTTCTGCCATTTCTAATGGTGAAACACCATGAGTTAAACCACCAAGTGCTGTTGATAAGTTGTTATCTTCATCAGTTAAGGTAGTAATACCCATCTTCTTAGCTAAGTCGATAATCTTAGACATACCAACTTCATCAGCAATTTTTACAGCTGGTACGTTACGAGAATGTTGTAATGCATAGCGGTATGTAATATTACCCTCAAAGTTTCGTTCATAGTTTTGAGGACGCCATCCATTAAAATCAACAGGGCTATCATCAACAATGGACCCTGGAGTTTTACCAGATTGAATAGCAGCTAAGTAAACAAAAGGCTTCATAGCAGAGCCTGGTTGACGTTCCGCTTGTGATGCACGGTTAAAGGCATCATCTCCACGACCACCGACCATGGCAACGATATAACCATTATGTGGATTCATTGCTACGATAGCACCTTGTGGTTGGTGTAGACCATTTTGGTCAGTATACATAGTTGGTAGATTTTGCATTGCTGCAACAGCAGCATTTTGCGCATCCATATCGAGAGTGGTATAAATTTTTAAACCATCTTTGTAGATTGCATCATCACCATATTTTTCAGAAATTTGAGCAATTACGTAGTTGATAAAATAGGATGCATTGTTGTTTTCGTGAGTTTGCTCTTGTTTAGCAACCAAACCTAAATCTGCTTCGCGAGCTGCATCGGCTTTATCTTGTGAAAGGTAACCATATTTAACCATTTGGCCCAATACAACGGCTTGGCGTTTTTTACCAGCTTCTAAGTTGTTGAATGGGGAATAGTAGTTAGGACTTTGAGGTAACCCAGCAAGCATAGCACATTGAGCTAATGTTAAATCGCGTACATCTTTACCAAAGTAAACATGAGCAGCAGATTGAACACCATACGCACCTTGACCAAAATAAATTTGGTTCATATACATTTCAAGGATTTCTTGTTTTGTATAGTGCTGTTCGATTTTAAGTGCTAATAAAGCTTCGGAAATTTTACGTTTGAGCGTTCTGTCTTGGGAAAGAAATGCATTACGAGCCAATTGTTGTGTAATTGTGGAACCACCTTCGGCTACACCACTATGCACAACATTAACCCAGATAGCACGTAAAATACCGATAGGGTCGATACCATGATGGCTATAAAAACGAGAGTCTTCAGTAGCTACAAAAGCATCTTGTAATTCTTTTGGTACTTCGTTAATTGGAACTGGCAACCGATTCTCTGTGGAATGAACAGTAGTAATTAAATTGCCATGTACGTCATAGATCTGAGACGATGCAGATGGTCGTACATTCGATACATCTGGAAGGTTAGACATGGTAGCACTTATAAATCCACAACCGCCACCGGCTACAATAAGAACAAGTAATAATACAATCATCCAAATCGTCTTTTTAGTTGATGCCTTTGGATTGCTCGGGTTAGGAGCTGGCTTACGACGAGCTCTTATATTTGAGTTATTACCCATAGAGTCACCTCTTTTTTAAAGTAAATATAACGTAAAATATATTACGCAGTTATAAATAGTATACCATAAAAGACATAAAACAAACACTATATATAATTGTGAAAGCCTATTTATAATGGTATACTATAAAGAACAGATTTTATGTAGGAGGATTTCCATGATTACAGCACAAGAACAAGTGCGCCAAATTACACATGGCGTATCTGGAATAATTAATGAAGAAGACTTAGTCAAAAAAATAGAACGATCTATTAAAGAAAATAAACCATTGATCGTAAAATTGGGCCTTGATCCTACGGCTCCTGACATTCATTTAGGTCATACCGTACCACTTCGTAAGCTTCGCTTGTTCCAAGAGTTTGGCCATCAAGTGGTTATTGTAATCGGCGGCTTCACAGCACGTATCGGTGACCCTACTGGTAAAAGCGTAACACGCCCACCACTTACCAAGGAAGAAGTATTAAAAAATGCGGAAACCTATAAGACACAAATCTTTAAGGTATTAGATCCTGAAAAAACAATTGTACGCGATAATAGTGAATGGCTTGAATCCATGAACTTTGCCGATGTACTTCGCTTGGCAAGTTCTTATACAGTAGCACGTATGATGGAGCGCGATGACTTTGATAAACGTTACAAAGAAGGTCGCCCTATTGGCGTGCATGAATTCATGTACCCATTGATGCAAGGTCAAGATTCTGTTGCATTGCATGCAGACGTTGAATTTGGTGGTACAGATCAAACTTTCAACTTATTAATGGGTCGTCACTTGCAAGAGTTGGCAGGACAAGAACCTCAAGTTGTTATTACCATGCCATTGCTCGAAGGTCTTGATGGTGTTCAAAAGATGAGTAAATCCTTGGGTAACTATATCGGTATTGATGAAGCACCTAAAGATATGTATGGTAAAGCCATGTCTATTCCTGATGAATTGATGATGCGTTACTTCATGCTCGTTACAGATATGTCTATCGAAGATCAAGACGACATGGAAGAACGTTTGGAAAATGGTACATTACATCCACGTGATGCAAAAATGCAATTGGCAAAAACGATCGTTCGTTTATATCATGGTGAACAAGCAGCACAAGAAGCGGAAGATGAATTTAAACGCGTATTCCAACAACACGCTTTGCCAACCGATATTCCTGAATATGCTATGGATAAACCTAGCGAAGCTATTTTCGTACCACAATTCTGTACGGATGCTGGTTTGACTGCTTCTAATGGTGAAGCACGCCGCTCCATTAAAGCTGGTGCGTTCAAAGTCAATGGCGAAAAATATGGCGAAGAAAACCTAGTTCTTGAAGACGGTATGATTGTTCAAGTAGGTAAGCGTAAATTTATCAAAATTAAATTTAACTAATGAGTTGATACTATTTTTTGTAATAACATTTAAATAGAAATAACGGATAGCTGATATGATTAGCTATCTGTTATTTTTTATAACTTAAAATTCAATTATAGATGAACTTTGTAATAAATTTAGAGAGAATGGTTGGTTAATAGATAGAGAATCTATTAATTTATCGATGGTATATGTATGAAACCCGAATTTGTTCCATGGTTATGGATTATTTATGTGGCTTATGTTTTATATAAAAGATATAAAGAAAACAGTCGTTTAGAAAACTATGAAATCACACTTGCTATATTAAGCTTAATAGCTGTATGTGGTGGTTATCTGTTATCACTATATTTCAACCTTAGTAATACTGGTATATTTTGGGTTAATTTATCTTTTCTTCTGAGTATTATTCTGATGAAAATTGTATTTGGAGTATAATAAATGGAAATAATAAAATGGTTTGGGTTTAATACAATTCCTATAGGTATTATTATATCTATATTTCTATTAATTTATGGGAAGATAAAACATATTAAATATTTAGATCCTGAGGTTCCATTAGGACGTTTATTGTTCTTTGTGGGGAATACATTTGCACTCGGTATTGGATTTTTTTCAGTAAAATATGGACCAGCAGCAATGGACTCTAAAACCATTACCGAGGGTATTATGTATATCATTCTCGCGTATTCCTTTTGTATATATGGTTTTACTTTCTTTTTTATGACCGGTATGAGACGATCCTATGATATAGGATTGCCGTTTTGGATCTATCCTCTATTTATTGTTGTTACTAGTTTAAGTAGGCTTGTTGATGAAGATATCTTCCAATTTCTGCTTCTAGGCATGTATATTTTCTTATTAGAGCCTGGAAGAAACAAATAATTAAATAATACCTATGTATTGAAAAGATGGTTGTTTACTATAAGGCAATCATCTTTTTTTGTTTTTCTCAATTTATTTTGCATATTAATGTCTATAAAAATTGACATAATCTCGATTAAGGTATACTATTTATATATAAAAGGTTTAATGTGTTGCACTAATTACAAACAGGAGGTTCTTACATGAATCGCGAAACAGCTTATGTATTATGGTTTGATGAATTAAAACGTGAAGACGTAAATTTAGTAGGTGGTAAATCTTCATCCTTAGGTGAATTAACTTCCTCTACAAATGTACCTGTACCTTATGGTTTTGCAACAACTGCATATGGGTATCGTGAATTTATGAAAGAAACTGGCCTTGAAGATCGTATTCGTCAAGAGTTAGATGATTTAGATGATGTAGAAAACTCTGCATTACTTCGTGAAGTTTGTACAAAAATTCGCCGCATGATTTGTCAAGAAGAAATGCCTGCTGCATTGGCTGAAGCTATTCGCAAATCTTATGAAGAACTAGGTGAAAAGGTAGGCGAAAAAGATCCATTCGTGGCTGTTCGTTCTAGTGCAACTGCAGAAGATTTACCAGATGCTAGCTTTGCTGGTCAACAAGATACATATTTAAATGTTCGTGGTGCAGATACAATCATTGAAAAAGTAAAAGAATGTTATGCATCCACATTTACAGATCGTGCAACATATTACCGTGTAAAACAAGGCTTTGATCATATGACAGTAGCGTTAAGTGCAGCTGTTCAAATGATGGTATTCTCCAAAGCTGCTGGCGTTATGTTTACGGTTGACCTTGTAACAGGTAATGACAACAATATCTTAATCGAAGGTTCTTGGGGCCTTGGTGAATATGTAGTACAAGGTACAGTTACACCAGATAATTTCCGTGTAGATAAACAAAAAATGGTTATCACTGATCGCATGATTAATGATAAAAATATTCGCCTTGTACGTAAAGCTGATGGCGATTGCATAGAAGAAATCGTACCTGCTGATGAAGCTAATAAACAAGTTATTTCCGATGAACAAGTATTGGAATTAGCTGAATATGCTAAAGCTATTGAAAAACATTATGGCTGCTACATGGATATGGAATGGGGCGTAGATGAAAGAAATGGTAAAATCTGGATTCTTCAAGCACGTCCAGAAACAGTATGGTCCAGAAAAGATAAATCCGAACAAACTACAGAAACAAGCGTAGCAACTACTACAGATCGTGAAATCGTAGTTAAAGGTTTACCAGCATCCCCAGGTAAAGCTGCTGGTAAAGCGCATGTTATCATCAATCCTGAAGATATTGATGAATTCAAAGAAGGCGAAATCCTTGTTACAGCTATGACAGCACCTGACTGGGTTCCAGCTATGAAAAAAGCCAAAGCTATCGTTACAGATGCTGGCGGTATGACTTGTCATGCGTCTATCGTTAGCCGTGAACTTGGTATTCCTTGTATCGTTGGTACTAAGAGCCGTAGCCATGAAGCTACAACTTCTATTAAAGAAGGCCAAATGATTACTGTTGATGCAACTAATGGTATTGTTTACGATGGTGTGTTAGAAGATGTTGTTAAACCAGCTGCACCACAAGAACAAGCTGTGGTAACAAGTGAATATATTCCTGTAACTGGTACTAAGATTTACATGAACTTGGGCGATCCAGACTTGGCTGAAAAATACGGTGTATTGCCTTGTGATGGTATCGGTTTGATGCGTGAAGAGTTCATTTGGACTACATTCATCCATGAACATCCATTGCACCTTATTGAAACAGGTCGCAGTGATGTAGCTGTTAATACATTGGCTGAAGGTATGCGTAAGGTATGTCAAGCATTGGCACCTCGCCAAGTAGTAGTTCGTTTAAGCGACTTTAAATCCAGCGAATACCGCGACCTTAAAGGTGGCGACAAATATGAACCACATGAATCCAGTGCATTGCTTGGCTGGCGTGGTGCTTCCCGTTACTATGATCCTAAATACACACCTGCTTTCAAATTAGAATTAGAAGCAATCAAAAAGGTGCGTAATGAATTTGGTTTCAAAAACTTACAAGTTATGATTCCATTCTGCCGTACTGTAGAAGAAGCTGAACTCGTAACTAACTTGATGGCTCAAGAAGGACTTGTACGCGGTAAAGATTTCAAAATCTGGCTCATGGCTGAAATTCCAGCAAATATTATCTTAGCTGACCAATTCAATAAATACGTAGATGGTTATTCCATCGGTTCTAATGATTTGACAATGCTTGTTCTCGGTTGTGACCGCGATAATGAAACAGTTCAACACATTTATGATGAACGTAATTTAGCTGTTCGTAGAGCTATTCGTCATCTTATCGAAGTAGCTCATAAAGATGGTAAAACTGTATCCATCTGTGGCCAAGCACCAAGTGTTTACCCTGAACTTTGTGAATTCTTAGTTAAGAGTGGTATTGATTCCATCTCTGTTAACCCAGATGCGGTTAAAAATACTAAGAAAATGGTGGCTCAAATCGAGCAACGCATGATGATGGATGCACTTACAGGTCGTGGTCGCCAAGATGTAGACGACCTTGAATGGTAATAAAGATATACTTTATTTGATGATGTAAAGAGGAGGCGATTGAGCCTCCTCTTTTTCTAAAATGATACATAGGATATAATATTCATATGTGAAAGGAGGGACGGGTGTGAAACTTTCAAAACGACAAGAAGCAATAGCTCATATTGTACGTGAAAAAGGACCTGTTACGGGAAGTGCTATAGCGGAACATTTGGATGTGACACGATCTGCATTGCGTTCGGATTTAGCTGTGCTTACCATGATTGGCGTTCTCGAAGCAAGGCCTAATGTAGGATATTACTATGTTGGCTTGTCGCCTAAGGACCAAACTGCTGAAATTTTAAGATCTTATAGCGTACATGATGTGCTTTCACAAGCCGTTATCGTATCGCCAGAGAC
>FLSB01000393.1_pt2 | contig 14652 bp, 9 predicted proteins | sample 1550551 | NCBI WGS metagenome assembly FLSB01 (sample SAMEA4031774, study PRJEB14383) | metagenome | biome: human; feature: oral; material: saliva | place: Philippines | collected 2014 | reverse complement strand
CGCATCCAGACGCTCATCAACCGCGACCTGGGCGCCGTCACCTCCCCCTTTAACGCGTTCCTCATCTCGCAGGGCATCGAGACGCTGTCCCTGCGCGTCGAGCGCCACGTCTCCAACGCGCTGGCCGTCGCCCGCTTCCTGGAGGCCCACCCGGACGTCGAGTCCGTCAACTACGCGGGCCTGGAGTCCTCCCCCTACTACGAACTGGGTAAGAAGTACGCGCCGCTGGGCACCGGCGGCCTGCTCTCCTTCGTCATCAAGGGCGGGTACGAGGCCGGCCGGGCCTTCGCGGACGGCGTGCAGCTCCTGCCGGTGGTGGCCAACATTGGCGACGCGAAGTCCCTGGTCATCCACCCGGCGTCGACGACGCACTCGCAGCTGACCGAGGAGGAACTGGCCAAGGCCGGCGTCGCTCCCGGCACGGTGCGCCTGTCGATCGGCCTGGAGAACATCAAGGACATCCTGGCCGACCTGCAGCTCGGCTTCGACGCGGCCCGCGCGGCCACAGCCTAACAGACCCGTCGGCGGCCTCGGGGATACACACTCCTGAGGCTCCGAGGCCGCCGCTGTTCTCCCCTCCCCCGTCTCGCGCGACAGCAAACCGCCACAGCGAAAGAAGGCCCCATGAGCCGCCATAATCTGCCCCCCGCTCCCACCTCCGGCGCGTGGCGTGAAGGCGACCCGGTCGCGTTCCGCCAGTTCGCCAACCTGGGTGCTCAGCGCCTCGAAAATGGCTCGATCTTGCCCAGCGTGACCCTGGCCTACGAGACGTGGGGAACCCTGAATAACACCGGCTCGAACGCCGTCTTGATTCTGCACGCGCTCACCGGCGACGCCCACGTGTACGGCGACGCGGCACCCGGCCAGCCGACCCCCGGTTGGTGGGATCAGATCGTGGGTCCGGGACGCATCATCGACACCGAACGCTACTTTGTGGTGGCCGCGAATGTGTTGGGTGGTTGTCAGGGCTCGACCGGCCCGGCTTCACTGGCACCGGACGGCGCGCCCTGGGGTTCGCGATTCCCCGTGATCTCTACGCGTGATCAGGTCCGCGCCGAGGCCCTCCTGTCCGACCTGCTCGGCATCACGACGTGGGACATCGTCATCGGCGCCTCCCTGGGCGGCCAGCGCGCCATCGAGTGGGCGGTCACCTACCCGCAGCGCGTGCGCCGCCTCGTCGTCGTAGCCTCAGGCGCGCAGACGACGGCCGATCAGGCGGCGTGGACGCACACGCAGATCCGCGCGATCCAACTGGATCCGGCGTGGCGTGGCGGAGACTACTACGCGGGTCCCGGCCCCACCGCGGGTCTTGCGCTCGCCCGCCAGATCGCGCACACGACCTACCGCTCCCCCTCCGAGCTGGACGAGCGCTTCGGTCGCATCCCTCAGAACGACGAAGACCCCCTGCATGGCGGTCGCCTGGCGGTCGAATCCTACCTGGACTACCACGGCGAGAAGATCGTGCGCCGCTTCGACGCGGGCTCCTACGTGACACTGTGCCGCACGATGCTCTCCCACGACGTGGGCCGCGACCGCGGCGGCGTCATCGAGGCCCTCAAGGCGGTCACCGCGCGCACGCTGGTCGTCGCCGTCGATTCCGATCGCCTCTTCTTCCCCGAGCAGGTCTGGCAGATGGCGGCCGGAATCTCGGGCGCGTTCTACCGCGAGATCCACTCCGACCATGGGCACGACGGCTTCCTCATCGAGCACGACCAGCTCACCGCCCTCCTCGACGAGTTCCTCAACGAGCGCATCCCCTCGCGCGCGTCCTCCTTCGCCTGATAACGCTCGATTCTCGCCGAGGCCACCGGTACCTCCTCCTCATCAACGAGGCGCCGGTGGCCTCGCGCGTTATGCTGACCCCATGAGCGTTACCAGCAATCCCACGCCCGACGGCGAGCAGATGCCGGACACGAGCGGGCTTCCCGATCTGTCCGGGGTGGGGGCCGAGGCCTCGGCGCCCGAGGGGATCCCCGAACGTGACGTCATGGCCCCGTGGGGCGAGGCCGGGCCTCCCGGACCCCAGTGGCGCACCGACATTCTGGGGGAGGGCTACGAGTCGCGCACGATCGAGCTCCTCGACGACGCGGAGGGGCCCTGCGTGGCGACCCTCGTGCGCGCACGCCCGCCCGCGAGCGCCCGCATGACGGTCCTGTACCTGCACGGGCGCAACGACTACTTCTTCCAGACCGAGATGGCCCAGCGTCTGAGCGACGCGGGCGCGGCGTTCTACGCGCTGGACATGCGCAAGTACGGCCGTTCCCTGCGCCCCCACCAGACGATCGGCTACACGGACGATCTGTCCGTCTACGACGAGGAGATCGGCGAGGCCATCGAAATCATCCGCTGCGAGCGCGAGGACGAGCCGATCGTCCTCATGGGCCATTCGACGGGCGGCCTCGTCGCGACGCTATGGGCGCACCGCCACCAGGGGGTCCTGGCCGGCCTGATCCTGAATTCGGCGTGGCTGGAGATGCAGTCAATGGCGGCCTGGCGCGGGGCGATGACCCCCGTCATCGGACGCATCGCGTCACGTAACCCCATGTGGGAGGTGCCCTCGGGCGGGACCGGCCACTACGGCCGATCGCTCGCGGGGCGTGCCTCTTCGGAGCTGCCGATCCCCGAGGGCCTGTCGGCGGAGGACCCGTCGGTCGCGGGCTGGCCGATCATCCAGGAGTGGAAGCGCCCCGAGTCCTACCCGATCCCGGCCTCGTGGCTGGAGGCAATCATGGCCGGACACGAAACGATCGAGAAGGACGTGCACCTGGAGTGTCCGGTCCTGTCGATGGTGTCAACATCCTCCTATTTCGACGAGGAGTGGTGCGAGCGCGTTTTCACCTCCGACACGGTGCTGGATCCGACCGTCATCGCCCAGCGCAGCCTGGGCCTGTCGGACCTGGTGACGATTGCACGTTTCCCCGGCAAGCACGACCTGGTCCTGTCGGATGCACCCGTGCGCGAGGCCGTGTACGCGACGATGCGCGGGTGGCTGGACGCTTTCGTGCGGTGACTGCCCTGTCGTGAAGAGGCCCGGGATCGCGTGATCCCGGGCCTCTCGTCGTCTGCTCGCATCGCGCCGCGTGGGCGCTTCATCGTCGCGCGTCAGTGCTTGGCGGAGCGGTGGCCGCGCGGCGCCTGCGCGTATTCGCGCACGATCTCGCGGTTGACCTCGTCGAGCGCTTCGGCCAGGGTCGGGCCCAGCCGGTCGCCGATGCGCACCTGCCCCCAGACGTCGATGTGGCCCAGGCCGCGCGCGGTCAGGAGCGTGTCGAGCGAGGGGTAAGTCAGGCCAGCGCCGGACACCGCGCCGCTGGCCGCGAGCACGAGATCACCGGGCAAGCCGAGCTCACCGCGGGCAACCAGGGGCGTGTCCTCGCCGAGGATCTGAGCCAGGGTGCGCAGGCCGGACTCGTCGCGGCCGAGGACGGGCAGGCCCTCCGCGCGGGCTTGAACGACCTCGGGAGATTCGTCGGCTCGGTCGACGAACGAGGCCGTGGCCGCCTCCGTCGCTCCGCCGTCGTTGAGTTCACTCGACTCCTCGCGGGCGCGGCGCGTGGCGCGGCGGCTCATGTGGGCTGGGGGCTCCCAGCGGGATGCGTCTGCCTCGGTGCTGGCCTGCTCGTCGGTGTGCTCGGGCACGTCGTCGCCTTCCGCGTCCGGTTCCATTTCTGTTTCCGCGTGTTCGGCGCCGTATGCGGCGGCGCGATCGTCGGCGTGGTCGTCGGCGTGGTCATCGAGCTGTTCGTCGGCCGCCGCATCCTCGTCGGCCCCAGCGCTTTCCTGCGCGCGGGGCTCCTCATGGTCGGGGAGCTCGCCCGTTTCCTCGGTCTCGCCGTTATCGCTTGCGGCAGCCTCGGCGGCCTCGGGAGCGTCGGCCTCGGGAGCGTCCTCGGCGTGCGCGTCGGCGTCACGCTCGTCGGCATCCTGAGCGTCGGCCTCGGCATCCTCATCATCCGCGCCCTCAGCGCGGTCGGCTTCGACAGATTCGGGCGCGTACTCGTCGCCAGCCTCGGCAACCGCATCGCCGTCGACATGCTCGTCGGTCTCGATGTGATCGTCGGCAGCGTCGGGCTCGCTAGCCTCGTGCTCGTCCTGAGCGCGGGCCTCGTCGACCGGGGCCCATTCATCCGCGGAGGCATCCACGCCGTCCTCGGTCGCGTCCTCACGCTCACGGTCCTCGCCCTGCTCCGCAGCGTCGACAGACTCGAGCGAATCGGCAGACTCGGCCTCGTCCTGTTCGTCCTCCTCGGAGGCGGGACGCCAGGGCGCCGGGGGCTCCTCGTCGATCGGGTAGGTGAACACGTCGCGCAGGTGGGGCGCGACCTTCGGCGTGGGGCGCGTCGTCGGGGTCTCAGAGTCAGACTCGACGGAGGCGTCGGCCTCGTCGACGTCCTCCTGCGCGGGCGCCACGATCTCGGGCGCCGCCGATGCGGAGGCCAGGAGCTGCGGCGCATGGCCGTACAGGCGCGGGCCCACCGCGTTCACGTCGAGGAACAAGCGGCCGTTCGACATCTGGCGCAGGTTCATGAGGTGCACCTCGACGCCCGAGGTCGCCAGGATGGACAGGGCGGGGCGCACCGAGGGGTCGATGTCGCCTGCAACGATGATGAGTCGCGGGCCCGGACCCACGGCCGGTGGCATCGAGTCACGGAACTGCGCCCAACCGGCTCGGAAGCCCTCGGGGCCCGAGGGGTACTCGCTGGCCAGATCCGACCACGAGATCGAGGCGACCTCAGCCAGTCGCGACAGGGAGGTAATAAGGGTCTCGGAATCGAGTTCTTTCAGAATTTCGACGGACACAATCTGGCCCGAGACGTCGAGAGCTGTCAGGCGCGGCGTCTCCTCGTCACCCTGGCCCGTCATATCACGCCAGGTCACGGGGAACAGCGGGCGCGAGACGATCTGCAGGACCTGCTGGCAGATAGCGTCAACCAGTTCGGGACCCAGATCCTGCGCAACCGGATATCCGAATTGAGCGGGGACGAGGTGTCCATCCTCGAACTCAAACAGGGCCATCGCTCTTTCCTTCACGTGTATGGGGCGCTCGGGGCCATTGTTTCATACGTTCCAAAAGAAACAAGGATGACACAGGGACAATGGGATGGATACCACGTAAGTATCTGCGTGCGAATTACTCGCCGACAAGGCGCCTCAGGTACGACCCGCCGCGCGCCCACAGTCCTTCACATCGGTAGAATAGTGAGCAAGAACAGCTTCTTTTTGGCCCCGGGACGAAACACCGACACTCAGCCCCCGCATCGGCGAGACAGGCCTCGAAACTTTTTCCGGCGACCGCGCGAATTCCGCGCGAATGATGGCATACACATTCCACCGCTGCGTCACCTGACCCAGGTTCGGTCCACCATGGACGACGTCTCACCGTTTTAACAGGCCCGCAACACAGGCGAATACGCGGAGCGCGCCACCCTGCAGATGCAGCGCCCAACGCATTCCACTGACACATGCCGAGCAACTATGAGCCATACCCCGCCAGCGTGGGACCAATGTCGTGTACGATGGCACATGTCGCTTCGAATCCGGATGGCACGGCATCTTCCATCCGGTTAGACTACTGCGCGGCAGAGCACTTGAGACAGAACAGGGTGGCATTCAATGGGCAGAGATAAGCTGCGCATCGTTGAATACTCGGCGCCGGAGCCGCAGGTTCCCGCGTCCGAGGAAACGCGCCGCGAACTCTCTCCGTACCGCCTGCGCGCCGACTCATCGCCCCGACTGTACCCACAGTCTGAACAGACGGTCAGTCCACACTTGCCCCCCATTGAGCGCATGCCCGTCCCCGTGACACCCTTCCCCAAGCTATTCCGCGACGACCCGGAACCCGCGTAATCGCCACGCCCGCGCCAACCGGCCACGGCCTCGCGCGACCATCCGCACAGCGGATACCCGCCTCCCCACGCGCGCCCGCGTGACACACTGTCACCATGAGCGAGAGCTTCCTGACGGACCTGCGCGCACTCATTGACGTCGATTCCTCGACCGGTACGCGTGCGCGATACTCCTCCGACGCCGGCCTCACGCGCATCCCGCCCCTGGCCGTCGCCTTTCCTCGTACGCCCAAGCAGGCGATCGCAGCCTTCGACCTCGCCCGCGCCCACGGCGTCCCCCTCACCGCCCGAGGCGGCGGCACCTCGTGCGCGTCCAACGCGATCGGCCCCGGCCTCGTCCTCGATTTCTCGCGGCACATGAACCGCGTCATCTCCATCGACCCCGAGGCCCGCACCGCCACCGTCGAACCCGGCTGCGTCGGCTCCACCCTCCAGGCTGCGGCGGCCGAGTACGGCCTGCGTTTTGGCCCCGACCCCTCCTCCCAGAACCGCGCGACGATCGCCGGCATGGTCGCCAACAACGCGTGCGGGCCGCACGCGACCGCCTGGGGGCGCACCTCCGACAACATCGTCTCCCTCGACTGCGTGGACGGGCGCGGGCGCCGCTTCACGGCCACGACCGGCCGCGACTCGGCGCTGCGCGACGTGCCGGGGCTCGCCTACCTCATCGACTCGAACCTGGCGCCCATCCGCACGCAGCTCGGCCGCTTCAAGCGCCAGGTCTCCGGCTACTCCCTCGAGCACCTCACCCCCGAGGGCGGGCGCAACCTCGCCGCCATGCTCGCGGGCACGGAGGGCACCCTCGTCCTCATCCTGTCGATCACCGTGCGCCTCGTGCCGCTGCCCGACGCGCCCGTGCTCGCTGCCCTCGGCTACCGCTCCATGATCGAGGCCGCCGACGACGTGCCCGCGCTCCTTACCCATTCCCCCCTCGCCGTGGAGGGCATGGACCGCCGCCTCGTCGACGTCGTACGCGCCCACAAGGGCCCCGGCGCCGTCCCCTCCCTGCCCGCGGGCGAAGGCTGGCTCCTCGTCGAAGTCGGCGCCCCCGGAGAAGACATCACCGCCTCCCTGGAACGCGCACGCGCCCTGTGCGCCGACTCGGCCGCCATCGACACGGTCGTGTACCCGCCGGGGGCCCAGGCCTCGGCGCTGTGGAGGATTCGCGCCGACGGTGCAGGCCTGGGCGGGCGCACCCCGCCGGACGGGGCGGGCGGCGGCGACCAGCAGGCCTGGCCTGGCTTCGAGGACGCGGCCGTCCCGCCCGAGAACCTCGGCGCCTACCTGCGGGACTTCACCGCCCTCATGGAGGAGTTCGACATCGACGGACTCCTGTACGGGCACTTCGGCGACGGCTGCGTGCACGTGCGCCTCGCCATGCCACTCGAGACCCCCGAGGGCGTGGCACACTCGCGCGCGTTCCTGCAGTCCGCGGCCCGCATCTGCGCTGCCCACGGCGGTTCCGTCTCCGGCGAGCACGGCGACGGGCGTGCCCGCGGCGAACTCCTGCGCTTCATGTACACCCCCGACATGCTCGACCTGTTCGCGCGCGTCAAGTACCTCTTCGACCCGGACAACCTCCTCAACCCCGGGGTGCTCGCCGCCCCCATGGACGAGGCCGAGGCCGCCTCGCGCGCGCGGGCGCGGGCACGTGCGGCGCACGGCGGGGTTGTTGACGTGCTGGCGGCCCACGGCGGGCCTGACTCTGCCTTCAGCGATCGTGACGATGCGGCCGCCGGTCGTTCCGGCCTCTTTCCTGCTGCCGGCGCGCTCGAGCCCAACGATGCGGCCGCCACCGACTCCTCGCCGTCGCCTGACGTGTCTGACGCTGCTGGCGGCACCGGCCTCGGCCCTGCCGATGGTGCGCTCGACCTGCAACCCGGCGTCGATCCGCTCGATTTTGGCCTGCGCCGCGTCGCCGCGCGCCCCATGCCCGCCGACGGAGGCTTCGCCTTCACCCACGACGGCGGCGACTTCACGGCCGCCGTCCACCGCTGCACCGGCGTCGGCAAGTGCCGCGCGGGAGTGTCCGGCACCTTCATGTGCCCCTCCTACCTGGCCACGCGCGACGAGAAAGACGTGACCCGCGGGCGCGCTCGCATCCTCCAGGAGGCCGCAAACTCGCAGCTCGTTCAGGCAATCGACTCCCCCGAAGTCCTCGAAGCCCTCGACCTGTGCCTGGCCTGCAAGGCCTGCTCGGCGGACTGCCCCGCCGGGGTCGACATGGCGCGCTACCGCTCCGAAGCGCTCTTCCGCACCTACCGGGGACGAGTGCGCCCCCTCAGCCACTACACGCTCGGCTGGCTGCCGCGCCTGACCCGCGTCACCGCGCGCGTGCCCGGCCTGGCACGCGTGGCAAACGCCATCATGTCGGTCGCTCCCCTGCGCTCGCTCGCCTTCCGCCTCATCGGCCTCGATCCTCGACGAGGCATGCCCGCCCTCCAGTCCGGCACCTTCACCGCGTGGGCTCGCCGCCACTCGCTGCTGGCGGATTCTGTCCCGCCTGGCGACGCAGCATCTTCTTTCACTGCGACTTCCGGCACTGCGGCTCGCGATACTGCGGCTCGCGCTGCCGCAAGTTCCGCGGCCGCAAGTTCCGCAGCCGCGACCTCCGCTGCTGCAAGTTCCGCAGCCGCGACCGATGCCCGCGAGCGCGGCGGCGCCCCGGCCTCGTCTGACTCTGCCCGCGAGCGCGGCGGTGCCCCGGCCTCGTCAACCCCGGCCTCGACCGACTCTGCCCGCGAGCGCGGCGGTGCCCCGGCCTCGTCAACCCCGGCCTCGTCGATGGCGACCTCCCCGATCCTTTCCGGGCCGCGCGACCCCAGCGGGCGGCCGTACGCGCTCGTGTGGGCGGACTCGTTTAGCCAGACCCTGGATGACACGGGGGCGCGCGCGGTCGTCTACGTGCTGGAGGCGAACGGGTTTGCGCCGATCGTCGCGCCGGACGCGTGCTGCGGCCTCACGTGGATTACGACGGGCCAGCTGACGGGCGCGAAGAAACACCTGTCGTCGTTGCTCGGCGTCCTCGCGCCCTTTGCGGCGTCGGGGATCCCGATCGTCGGTGTCGAGCCGTCATGTACGGCGGTGCTGCGCGATGACCTGCTCGACCTGCTGCCTGAGGATCCGCGCTCACTGCTCGTGTCGGGTGCGACGCGCACCCTCGCCGAGGTGCTGTCGGCCGTGCCCACGGCCGAGCGCCGCCTGCCGAGCCTGGCGGGCGTCGAGATCGTCGCGCAGCCGCACTGCCACCACTATTCCGTCATGGGGTGGGACACCGACCAGGCGCTGCTCGAGTCGTTGGGCGCGCGCGTGACGCGGCTCGAGGGTTGCTGCGGCCTGGCCGGTAATTTCGGCATGGAGGCGGGCCACTACGACCTGTCGGTCGCGGTCGCGTCGCATTCGCTGCTGCCGTCCCTGTCGGCGCAACCGGACGCGGTGTATCTGGCGGACGGCTTCTCGTGCCGCACCCAGGCCGCGCAGCTGGCGGGCCGCGGGGGCGTCCACCTGGCGACGCTGCTGGCGGGGAAGTAGGGCTGATTATCGGGGAGTGAATGCGCCATAGCCACGCCTTCTTATCGCTACTGCTAGCAATTGCTTCACGTGTGCCCCGGGCGGAGCTTGCGGGTCGTGCTCGGCAATTTCGCACGTAATTCCCTTGCGGGTATTTCAAACTGAGAACATAGGTCGTTGGAATTGCAACGTTTTCAGACGCACTTAAAAAATGACCGCCTTAAATTACGTGCGAGATTTGTCTGAGACAGTTGTCGCCGCCGCCAACGTGCGCCGCGACCTGGCCCCGCCACCGCTGACAGATCGTGGCTATGCATATCTTGACAACGCGCGCGGTCAGGTCGCGAATCTACTTGTTAAGACGTGCACTACACCCGATCCGTAGGCATTACACCCCTTCTGTTCGGGTGCAGCGCCACGTAACGGGTGCAGCGCCACGTAACAGGTGCAGCGCCACGTAACAGGTGCAGCGCCTCCGATCATGTTCATGACCCTTACGACCACCGTCGGGATGCACCCATGTGAAACCGCCGATTCGGACCGTCGCAGGCCTGCGTTGGAACCGCCCACAAGCGCTGTGCCGATGCGGGGATCGATGCTTGGTACGGCGCTAACAACTCAGTCACCCAGACTCTCAGTTGCGCCAGATCCTCATAGTCTGGCCACGAGAATCGATAGATAGTCCAGCCAGCACCACGTAAATCATTTTCTCGCTGGATCCATTCACGCTTCGCCCGAGCAAAGTCGGCTTCGTTCTTTCCGAGCTTTCCAATCCCATCGAACTCGAAGATGATCATGAGTCCCGGAATCGCGATGTCCGCAAAGTATCGTCGCCCGTTGACAACGATCTCAAACTGGGTCACGACCTCGAAGGCACTCACCGACTTCAAGACCCACAGCAACGCAGCCTCGGCAGGGTTGTCGCAGCCCGGGTCAGCGGCTCGAATGAGGGCTTCTGCTCGGCGCGCCGGTATGTTGTCGTTATGTTCGCGCCACTCCGTGAGCCTCACGAGCATCTCAGAGCGCACCCCATGTGCCCGTTCGCGACACTCTTCCTGCGAAAAGAGGTCAAAGCATGACTGCCTATTCAGCACCATACAGATCCCTACAAATGCGCTCAGGGGCTCAGACCAACAAGCCATACGCACCGCCGCATCGATGAGGCCTTCAGCCAGGACGCCACCAACAGTCTGTAGCTCTCTGTCAAGAGGTGAAACAACAGACCATCGCACCGAAACCCCAGGTACGAGGATCCCTGCTGCGCGAACCGCGCGGAGAGGCTTACTCCCACGCCGAGTACGAGCCCAGACGTATACGTCCGGATTCGCCTCCCACAGAGGAATACCTCGAGAAGCAAGCGAACTTGCACCAACGAATACTCGATCCCCGCTCCCCAACGCATGAACGGCAAGGAGACGAGCTCGCGCCACTGTTATCCACGTGCGCCACGGAGTCTCAAGAAGACGCGTGTCGTCGACTCGAACGTAGCACCCTCGCATCACGTGCAAGAAAGCGCCTGATTCTTTTTCCTCATGGGCCATGCGACACGCTGCCGAGGAACGAATGACCGTCAATTGGTGGCTGCTCATATGTGGATTCTCGCAGCCCCACGAGTTCAGATCATCAAGACAATCGACCCCTGTGGATAACCAGCGATACGAACAAGGGGCTGTGGATAGAGTGCGCGACAGCCCCGCCCTCTGTGCGGCACAGTCACCTCTGCGCACACCGACCACACTTTCACTTGTTATGAGGGGCAGTGCACCTGAACCGTAGGCATTACACCCCTTCTGTTCGGGTGCAGCGCTACGTAACGGGTGCAGCGCCACATAACGGGTGCAGCGCCGGCGGCTCGTCCCCTGCACGCCAGTCCACACGCGGCGGCGATAACGCGGAAGTACTCCTGAAGCACACCGGCAATTATCGAGGTCAGCCTCAACAACGATCCCGCGCCTCACACCGCCCAGCTGACGGGCATCACAGTTGCCTCAGTACTTCCTCGACGGGTGAACGACCACCGGGTATCGGACAACGCAGGTTGGCTCCAGCACTCATGGCTTCCGCCGCGTGGAGGCCGCCAACGGAGCGACAGGGAACGAACACGCCGTTCGAGCATTCAGTTGCGAGTCTCGGCAGTGTCGCATCACGCCTGGCGGGTAGACCACCTGGACCCCGCCCCTCGCACCCCACCCACTCGCACCGCAGCACCGACCAGGCCGGAACGCGCCTGAGCCTCACCCATGCGCAGCCCGCACCTGGCCCACAACCTTCGCCGAGGCCGGGGTACCCGTCGCGCGGGCCCAGCGGGCCACGACGTCCGAAACATCGATGGACGGATCGACGAGCAGCGCCGTCGACAGGGCCTCCGCCAGCACACCCGACGAGGCCACGACACTGACCTGCCGCACGCCCGAACGCGCGGGGTAACCCGTACGCGGGTCGATGATGTGATGGTCCAGCAGGCGCGCGGCCCGGCCAGGAACATCAGAGTCGGCAGCCCCATGGGCATCACCAGGTACATAGGCGCGGCCAGGCGCATCAGCGTGAGAGTGCCCAGGGCCAGTCACATGTCCGTCCGACGCCACAAGGCCGAAATTCAGAGATGCACCACCACCAGCGGCCTTATCAGGATGGCCTTCGTTGCGAGGAGATGCGGCACCCTCACCAGATGTTTCACGCAATGTTTCACGCGCGCGCAGATCGGCCACACGCCCCGCCGCATGCCCCAACACGGGCTCCGCCGCGGGCTCCGCCACAGGCCCGGCCGCATGCCCCAACACGGGCTCCGCCACAGGCCCGGCACAAACCGCACGAGCATCCCCCAGCGGCCCAAGGTTGTCGCCGGACGTCGACAGGGACGCCATGCCGCCCGCAGGCAGTTCCACGACGCCGGCAACTGAAGTGGCCGCTCCGTGAGGGTCACGCAGGCCTGCGCGCCACGGCGAACCGTCGGCGCGAGTACCACTCACAGACACCGACGACGTCCCCACTGACACCAATACCCCGCTCGCACCCATAGAAACCGCCAAGTCGCGGCACGCATCAGCGGTGTACCCCTTCGCGATGCCGCCCAGGTCGAGGCGCGGGCTGGGCACCTCCACACCATCGACAGACTCTGCGGGAAGGCCCAGCGCCCAGCGCCGATCGCCCACGCGGGACAACAGCCCCCAGGACGACGCACGCAACGCCGCCTCCACGGCGCGTGCAGACGGCGCGGGAGGCACGGGCCTGCCCGCAACATACGCCGCCCGCATCGCCTTGATATCCCATGCGGCAACAAGCGGTCCGATCATCGGGTTGAACGCTCCCCCGGTCGCCTCCGCGAGCGCCAGCGCGCCACGCAGCAGCCGGTCAGTGTCCTCACTCACGACGAGGCCGGGGCCGGCCTCCGCGGACTCAGCTGCGTCGCGGGAAACACCCTCATCGCCCCCAGCCGAAGCGGCAGCAGCATTGAGCCGCGACACCTCGGAAGAAACCCGGAACACGCTCCACAGGTCCTCGTGGCGCGCCACGACCTCGACAATGGCGTTGACGATCGCCATGCCGTCTCCGCCCCAGCCGATAATGTCGACGCGGGTGCCCATCGCGGGAAACGAGGAACGCCACGTGGGCACGGGCTCAGCTGTCGGAGCCGTCGACGTCGCCGTCCTTGGTGGAGTCGTTCAGGCCGGGGATGTTGATGTCGTCAGCACCGTCGGGAGAGACGCCCTGCGCGGCCGCGATGGCTCGGATGGCGGCCTGCACGAACTGCTGGTGGGCGACGGTGGCGCCGGTGATGACGTCGACTTTGGCGGGGTCGCCGACCTTGGTGAGGTTGTCGGAGTACTCCTGGTAGGAGGCGACGGCGGCCTGCGCCTTCTTGTAGTAGTCCTCGTTGAAGACTTCGCCCGCGGAGTTCTTGCCGTAGTTGGCGCCCTTGTCGGTGCCATCGGCGAGCGTCGTCTCGTAGGACGTGGACGTGATGCGCCCGCCCTCGACGGTGATGGTGATGGTGCCGATGGAGCCCTGGTCGTCGGCGTTGGACTGGGCGGTCCAGACCCCGTCGCTCATGGGCTTGGTCATGTCGAGGCCGGTGGAGGGCGCACACGCGGCCAGGATGGTCGCGCCGAGGGCTCCGAGGACCGCGTACGAGGCCGGGGCAACCCAGCGGGATCGGCTCTCAACAGGGGTGGGCGTGGTCATCGCACCTTGTCCTTTCCGCTGCGGGCGTCGCCGTCGCGCGGGACGGACAGCCCGGAGGAGCGTTCTTCGAAGTCGTGGTCGTGCCAGGTTTCTTTCACGACCTTGCCGTGGTCGAGTCGGATCTCGCGCTGGCCCTGTTCGGCGACCAGCGCGTCGTGGGTGACGACCATGAGGGTCGTGCCCTCCTTGTGGAGCTGGTTGAACAGGTCGAGGACGATTTCCTCGTTGGTTTCATCCAGGTTGCCCGTGGGCTCGTCGGCGAGGACGAGCTTGGGGTAGTTGATGAGGGCGCGGGCCACGCACACGCGCTGCTGCTCGCCGCCGGAGAGCTGGCGGGGCAGGTGCGTGGCGCGGTCGGCGAGGCCGACGCGGTCAAGGGCCTCGAGGGCTTCCTTCTCGTCGGGCATCGAGTGGTAGTACTGCGCGACCATGATGTTCTCGAGGGCCGTGAGGTGGCCGATGAGGTGGAACTGCTGGAACACGAGGCCGATCGTGCGGCAGCGCACCTCGGTGAGCTCGTCGGCGGTCAGGTCGGAGATGTCGTGCCCGTCGAGCATGACGGTGCCCTTGGTGGCGGTGTCCATGGCGCCGACGATGTTCATGAGGGTCGTCTTGCCGGATCCCGAGGGGCCGACGATGGAGACCCACTGGCCGCGTGGGATCTCGAGGGAGACGTTGTCGAGCGCGTGCAGGTCGCCGTAGATCTTGGAGACGCCCTCGAGGGTGAGCAGCGCGTCCGTGGAGGCCGACGAGGCCTGGGTGGCGGTGGAGGTGGTCATGGTGACTCTCATTCTCCGCGCAGGACGAGCGCGGGGTCGACGGCCAGTGCGCGGCGCACAGGCGGGAGACAGGCGAGGACGGCGATGAGGATCGAGCAGGCGACCGTGCCGAGGAGGATGACGGGGTGCAGCGAGATCGAGCGGTGGAACACGGAGGTGGAGATGAGGACGGCGAGGCCGTAGCCAGCCCCGGCACCCAGGACGCCTCCGATGAACCCGAGCATGACGCCCTCACCCATGAACTCGCGGGTGATGGAGCGCCCGGTCGCGCCCAGGGCCTTGCGCAGGCCGATCTCGTTGCGGCGCTCGGTGACGACGGCGATCATCGTGGTGGA
>FLSB01325498.1_pt1 | contig 14668 bp, 11 predicted proteins | sample 1550551 | NCBI WGS metagenome assembly FLSB01 (sample SAMEA4031774, study PRJEB14383) | metagenome | biome: human; feature: oral; material: saliva | place: Philippines | collected 2014 | reverse complement strand
ACTCCGCCGCCGCCGACGCCGACGACCTTGATCACTGCCAGGTGGTTTTGCGGTGTCGCCATGGATGTCTCCCTTGCATCAGACCCTCAACCTTTAGTTGAAGGTTGATGTTTAACGTGCTTCGTGTCGGAAAGAAATTAGGGGTCCGCGAGCAATCCTTCAAGCCAACACGCGGACAACAAAGAAGGCTTAACTGGTCACAGGGTGATTCGGCGATGACACGTCGTAAGTCGTCGCCTTGACATTCGCCAGTAATGTCGCGAGCACACGCGCCTTCTGAGGGGCATCAGCATTCGTTCCCCACTTGACGCTCTGCCCGCCGCTCAGCGTGAAACTCACCTGCGCACCCGTCGACGTGACAGTCGCTACCTGAGAGCGTGTCTCGTCGTCCAAAGCGCCAAGCGCCGACGCGACGTCGGCCGCTCCGACGCTGCGGTCTTCCGGCAAGGTCACCAACGGGTAGGACCCCGCACTCGCGACCTGTTGGAACGCCACGCCCTGGTCATCCACCAGCTGGTAGCCGCCGCGAACAGCCTCCGCAGCCATCGGGGTACGCATGATCACCGAGATGCGCAGGCTCGTCGGCCAACGCCTCGAGACGGTCGCCGAACGCACTGCCACGTTTGATTCGACGGCGCGTGCGACCGCGGACGTGCTCAGGCGCGTCAGTGGCACTCCTTCAAAAGACGCAATCGATGAGCGCACAGACTCAGCGGTCACGAGTGTTCCATCTTCACCGGAGACCACGACCGAGGACGAAGAGAACGCAAAGACCGGGGAGAAGAACGCTACCCAGGCGGCACCGCCAGCCACGGCAAGCGTCACAACCACCAGCGCAATACGACGCACGAGGAGCATGCGACGCGCGCGGTGACGCTCGCGGAGCCGGTCTCCCAGATCCGTGGTTTCCTCGCCTCCGAGCAGGGACGCGGCATCGGCGACGGGGTGTGGCCGATCAACCGCCGAGCGAGCGCGACGGCGCTCCACCAGCGACACGGGACGTCGCTTCGATGCCTCGGTGTCGCTTGTCACCTCGTCCTCGGGTGCCGCAGCGATAATCTCATCGAAAGAGCGGTGGGTCGACGAGGCAGCCCCCTCCGCGCGCGGCGAGCGCTCCTCGCGAGGTCGATGCCCTCCCGGACGCCTGGGCGAAGGCGGCCTCATGCCTCCATTCGCTTCCACTCATCCAGCACGTCGGACGCGCATCGAGTGATCGAACCGGCGCCCATCGTGACGCAGACGCCACCCTCGGGGGTCAGTGAGGCAGCCAGGCGGGCAGCCTCATGCATATCCTCAACGTAGGACGCGCCCTCAATACGCGAGGAGATCAACGAGGAGTCGACGCCGGGCTCGGGATCCTCACGGGCCCCATAGATGCCCGCCAGAACAACATGATCCGCCCCCGACAGGGCCTGCGCGAAGCGCTGCGCGAAGATACGCGTACGCGAATACAGATGCGGCTGGAAGACGACGGTCACGTCCCCGTCACCGGCGACGACGTGCGCCTCGCGAATCGCGGCCTCCACCTCAGTCGGGTGATGAGCGTAGTCGTCGAAAAGGCGGCGCGTGCCGACCTGACCGCGGGCCTCAAAGCGACGAGCCGCGCCCGTAAACTCACCCAGACCGTCGGCAATGGCCTGAGGCTCCAGCCCACACTCGATGCCCGCAACCCACGCAGCGGTCGCATTCAGGACGTTATGCTCACCGGGGACACTCAGCGCCAGCGATGCGTGACGCTCTCCCCACGTCAGCGTCGCACCAGCCCCGTGAGCTTCGACGTGCACGTCGGAGATCACGACATCGGGATCACGCAGCGACCGATCCGCACGCCCGTACGTCACGACGCGCAGCCCCTCCGCTCGCGCCGAAGCCGCCAGACGCACAGCGCCCTCGTCCTCCGCGCAGGTCACCAGCAGGCCACCGGGAACCAGACAGCGTGCGAACTCAACGAAAATCTCCTCGAACTCCTCACGCGAATGGTAGCGATCCAGATGATCGGGTTCGACGTTCGTCACGATCTCGATCGCCGGAGAATAGTTCAGGAACGAACCATCAGACTCGTCGGCCTCGGCGACGAACACATCCCCGCCGCCCAGGTGCGCACCGGTACCCAGCTGGGGCAAAACGCCACCCACAGCCACAGACGGATCCAGCCCGCACGCCGACAGCCCGATCGCCAGCATGCCGGACGTCGTCGTCTTTCCGTGCGCACCGGCGACGCCGATGAAACGCATACCCGAAGCCGCCAACGCGAGAGCCTGCGACCGGTGAATCACCAGCTGACCGCGCTCGCGAGCAATCGCCAGCTCCGGGTTGTCTTCGCGGATCGCGGTCGACACCACGACCACGGAGCTCGGGTCCACATGCGAGGCATCATGCCCGACGAAGACACGCACGCCCACCGAGCGCAGGTGGTCAAGAACCGCCGAATCCTCGCGGTCCGAGCCCGCCACGGTCGCGCCACGCGACGCGAGCAGCTCGGCAACGACGCTCATGCCGGCGCCTCCGATGCCAATCAGATGGAAACGATCCTGCAGCGTCGGCTCACTCATGGCCGCTCTCCTTCACCTGTTCCAGGGCCAGATCGGCCAGTGCACGAGCAGCACCCGCACGCCCCAGCAACTGCGAAGCAGCCGCCATGTCCGCCAAGCGGGCCGAGCCCAGCAGGGGGAACACGTTGGAACGCACAAAGTCAGCCGTGAAGTCCTTATCGTCGATCAGCTGCGCGCCACCCGCAGCGACGTGGTCTGCGGCATTGAGGCGCTGCTCGCCATTTCCGATCGGCAGCGGCACGTAGATGCAGGGAAGGCCCAAGGCCTCCATCTCAGCCACGGTTCCCGCACCCGACCGACACACGACGAGGTCCGCGACGGCCAGCGCATCCTCCATCGTCGTCAGGTAATCGATCACATGCCAGCGATCGGAGCACCCGGAAGCCTCAACAGCAGCGCGTACAGGCTCATCCTTCCCGCGGCCCGTCAGGTGCACAACCTGCACCCCCTCGGGCAGAGCATCCGCGGCACCGGTCATCGACTCGTTCACATGCAGCGCACCCAGCGAGCCACCCGTGACGAGGAGCGTCGGAGCTTCAGGGTTCACGCCCAGGCGCTCAGCGGCCTCACGGCGCGCCTGCGCGGCACCAGCCGCATCCTTTCGACTGCTCGCCAACGACGCGATCGCCGCACGCAGGGGAAGACCCGTCACGACAGTGCTGCCGCGCCGCGCACTCAGAGGCGTCGACGGGAACGTCAGGGCCACAACTGCAGCATTGCGAGCACCCACCTTATTCGCGAGGCCGGGGCGAGCATTCTGCTCGTGAATAACGATCGGAACACCCGCGCGCTTAGCCGCAATGTACGCGGGCGTCGACACGTAGCCGCCAAAGCCCACGAGGACGTCAGCGCCCTCCAAAGCCTGCGCACAACGTTTCACTGCATCGACAAAGCGCGACGGCAGCGTGAAGAACGCGAGAGAAGGACGACGCGGCAACGGCACGCGGGGAATCTCCACCAGCGGGAAACCGGCAGCCGGAACCAAATCCGATTCCAAACCAGCCGCTGTCCCCAGAACCACGACCTCGGCGCCGCTCTCACGCAGCTGTGCCGCCGTCGCCAGCAGAGGATTCACGTGACCGGCGGTCCCGCCGCCAGCCATCACAACCTTGACCATAAGCGTCTCCTTTACGCGTGCGTAGCCCCAGTTTAGCGAGCCGCGCGCCTGCGGGGCGCCACGCGGGGGTCGCGCCCCGCCGATGCCTCGTCCGGTCGACCGATCATCCGCATACCGGCGCGGGCGCGCGCGAACGACGCCACGACCGCAACCGCGGTGATAGTAAAGAGGAAGGACGATCCGCCGTAGGACACGAGCGGCAGTGGAACACCAATAACCGGGCCCAGGCCCGTCACCGATAGAACATTAATGATCGTCTGCACCCCAATCCAGGAGGCGACGCCCGAGGACACGGCGACGACGAACAGGTCCGAGGTCCCCCGCGCCACTCGGATCATGCCCCACACCAGCAGACCCAGGCACACGAGGACAGCGAGCGTACCGAACAGGCCGAATTCCTCACCGACGATCGCGAAAATAAAGTCCGTGTGCGCCGCCTGCAGGTAATTCCACTTCTCACGCGACGCCCCGGGGCCGAGGCCAGTCAGACCTCCCGACCCCAACGCCCACAGCGAATGGTCAATCTGCTCGGGAGCAGACTCGTCCGGACCCTTCGACGTGCCCGGTAGGATCGCAAGAATACGACGAATACGGGTCGGGTTCGACAGAACCAAGAGCACCAACGTGGGGACCGCGACCATGACGAGACCACCGAACCAGCGCTTGGGCAAGCCCGCAACCCACATGGCTCCCAGAGCACCCACAGCGACGACCATCGCGGTACCCATGTCTCGACCGAGCATCACCGCACCCAGCGCAATAAGAATCGGCAGGCCAACAGCAACAGCCATCGTGCGCAGGTCGCAGCGCTTCGACGCTGACTTCGAGACCATCAGCGCCAGGAACACAATAAGCGCGAGTTTCAGAAACTCCGACGGCTGGGCCATGATCGGCCCGAGCTTCACCCAGTTCGCATTGCCGCCCTCGGACCGGCCGAGCGGGCTGAGCACCAGCGTCTGGAAGCCGAGGGCGCCCACGAACATCACCGGCGCTATGAAGACGAACCAGCGCTGCGGCACCAGCTGAACGACCATCGCGATCAGCAGCGAGACAACGATGATCAGAAGTGGACGGGCATACGCCGTGTAGGGGTTTTCCCCCTGCGCGATCGACGTGACCGTCTGCGCGGAAAAGCCCATGACGAGGCCGAAAACCGACAGCACGATGGCCGGAAGGACGACGAGATAGTACGTCATCACCGGGTCCTCGTGACGCTCCTGGCCAGACCCGAAACGGATCCGAGGCAGCGTGACGGTGGGAATGTGCCACCCGCGCTTATTCGTCGCCACCGGCGCTCCCCCACTGGGCAGCCAGGCGCGAGACCGCGTCAGCGAACGCGTCGCCACGCTGACCGTAATTGTCGAACTGATCCCAGGACGCACACGCGGGTGCGAGCACAACAGTGTCACCCGGCATGGACAGAGCCACGGCCTCATTCACGACCGAGAACATCCAATCCTCGTGCCCGTCGACCTCGACGAAAGGCACCTTCGGGGCCCCGCTCGACAGCGCGGCGACCAAGCCGCGACGGTCCTCGCCGATCACAACGACGCCCCGCAGGGTCGGCTCGACCTGCTTGATGAGCTCCGTGAAATCCTGCCCCTTTGCGTCGCCACCGACGATCCAGATCGCGCTACGCGGAGGTAGTCCGGCGAGCGAGGCCCGCGCCGCATGCGCGTTCGTCGCCTTCGAGTCGTCTACCCAGGTCAGATCCGCCGCATGGGCGATGACCGCTCGGCGATGCCCGGCGGGATGGAAGGAGCGAAGCCCCGCTTCCACGGCCTCGGGCTCGACGCCGTACGCACGTGCGAGAGCCGCGGCGGCAAGCGCATCACTCACAGCAGCAGCCGACGGGTGCGGCCCGTAGGCGCCTGACAGATCCGACACGTGTGCGAGGGCCACCGCCGCACGAGCGCGGTTCTCCACGAAAGCGCGGTCGACGAGGAGTCCCTCAACAATGCCGAGCTGCGACACCGACGGGGCACCGAGCGTCACGCCGATGGCACGCGCACCCTCGACGACGTCCGCGTTCTCCACCATGGCCTCGACGGTACGATCAGATGCCGGGTAGACGCACGCCTTCACCGTATGCTCGTACACGCGAGCCTTATCCGCCGCGTAGGCCTCAACGCTACCGTGCCAGTCCAGGTGATCCGCGTCCACATTCAGACACATCGACGCCAGAGGCGAGACCGTCCGCGCCGTATGCAGCTGGAAGCTGGACAGCTCGACAGCAAACACCTCGGCATCGGAGTCGATCGCGCGCGTGATCGGAGTACCGATATTGCCGACCTCTTCGACCTTCACACCCGCACAGCGCAGAATCTCTCCGAGCATCCCCACGGTGGTGGTCTTACCGTTCGTGCCGGTCACCGTCAGCCACGGGCGACCCGCGTGCGGCCCCTCCTCCTGGAGACGCCAGGCGAGTTCCACCTCTCCCCACAGGTCGATACCGGCATCCTCACAGGCGCGGAACACCGGGTGGTGCGCGGGCACGCCCGGAGACACGACGACGAGGTCGGGGCCCGCCTCGACGATCGCGCCGACGAGGGCATTCGGATCATCCTGAACACAGACCTCAACGTCAGCGACATCATCGAAGAACAGCGACTGTCCACCGCGCGCATCAAACGCGCGCACCTGCCAGTCGCGGGCGAGCAGCGCGCCCGCCGCACCCTGACCAGACTTACCCCAGCCGACGACAGCAGCGAGACGACTCATCGACGCGACACCCACTCCGCATAGAAGATACCCGCACCGGCAACCGCAACAATCGCGGCAATCAGCCAGAAACGGATCACGATCGTGACTTCCTTCCAGCCGAGTAGCTCGAAGTGATGGTGGAGCGGCGCCATCCGGAAGACACGTTTACCGGTGGCCTTAAAGACGCCGATCTGGATGACATCCGAGAGAACAACCGCGACGAACAGGCCTCCCACGATGACGGCGAGCAGCTCCGTCTGGGTCAACATCGACAGGCCGGCGACAGCGCCACCAAGCGCGAGAGCACCCGTGTCGCCCATGAAGATCTGAGCGGGCGACGCGTTCCACCATAGGAAGCCCGCCAGCGCGCCAATGAGAGCGGCACAGAAAATCGCAAGGTCAAGGGGGTCACGGGTCGAGTAGCAGTTCGATTGATTCGCCCCGAGCTGCGTGCACGCCTGAATGCGCTGGAAGTACGTGATGAAGGTGTAAGCGCCGAACACGAAGATGGATACACCCGCCGCCAGACCGTCCAGGCCATCGGTCAGGTTCGTCGCATTCGACCACGCCGTCACAATGAGATTCGTCCAGATCAGATACAGGACGACACCCACGCCGAGCCCCGCAAAGCCCAACGTCAAGGCCGTGGGCCGCGCGAAGGAAATCTCGAGTGTTCCGGCATATTCGCCGAACTCGTTCGGCATGATGAGGGTTCCCAGCGCGAAGAGCGATGCGACGGCAACCTGGCCGATAATCTTGCCCGACGGGTGCAAACCGAGAGAACGCTGGCGCATGATCTTGATGCCGTCATCGAGCAGACCAATAACGCCCAAGCCCACAAACAGGAACACGAGGAGCAGGCCAGACCACGACGGTCCCGCACCGGCGACCAGCGAACCAATCAGCCAGGCCGCCACGGTCGCCAGAATGATGACAACGCCGCCCATTGTCGGCGTGCCACGCTTGGTCAAGTGTTGGGTCGGCCCATCCTGGCGGATGAACTGACCGTACTGGTGCAACACCAGGAAGCGGATGAGCAGCGGCGTGCACGTCACTGACAGCGCCATGGCGATAATGAACGCCGCGATAAGTCCAATCACCGGTTCGTTCCCTTCTCTCGCAGGATGTCTGCGACCTGCCACGAATGTGACCCGTAGGAGCCTTTGACCAGGATGACGGCGCCATCCTCGGCATGTTCGATCGCCAAGCGCGCGGCCTGCTCGGGATCCGGCGCGACCTCACGATGGGCCACACCCGGGGCCCCCTCTAAATAGTAGTGGGCATCCGTCCCCAGGCCAATGAGCGTGTCCACGCCCGCATCTTCGATCATGGCTCCCACCTGCTCGTGCAACGACGGCGAGTCATCGCCCAGCTCCAGCATTTCGCCGAGCACCGCAATGGTCTGCGCGTCCGAGCCGATCGAGGCCAGGGCAGCGATTCCGGCACGCATCGAATCCAGGTTCGCGTTGTACGAATCGTCGATGAGGGTGAGTGCACAGCCCTGAACCGTGAGCTCATGAACGTCCATGCGATGAGGGCTCAACGCACGCGCATTCGACAAGACACGAGCCACTGTCTCCAGGTTAACCCCGAGCGTCAGGGCACCGGCTGCAGCAGCCAAGGCGTTCGCCACATGGTGGCGACCCACAATCTTCAGGTCGATGCGCGCCTCGCCCTGAGGCGCCACGAGCGTGAAGGAAGCGCGGTCGGCGCGGTCAAGGCGCACGTCGATCGCCCGCACATCGCCGCGGGGATTACCCGAGGCGGAGAAACGGATAATCTGCCCCGTCGCCAGAGGCGCCATGGCCTCAACATTCGGGTCATCAGTGTTGAGAATGACGGGGCCACCCGGGCGCATCCCCTTGATGAGTTCAGCCTTCGCGGCGGCAACGCCCTCGAAACCGCCGAAGCCACCCACGTGGGCGTGCCCCACGCACAGCTCGATGGCAACGTCCGGGGAGACGATATTCGTCAGGTAGGTGATGTGACCGGGACCCGATGCACCCATCTCGAGGACGAGGTGGCGCGTCGATTCATCGGCCAGGAGCACCGTCAACGGCAGGCCGACCTCATTGTTGAACGAGAGCTTGGGGGCCACCGTCGGCCCGTCCTCGCTCATGATCTGCAGTAGCAGGTCCTTCGTCGTCGTCTTACCCACAGATCCCGTCATCGCGATGACATCGAGGTCTCCCCCGCTGCGCAGCTTCTCCACGTGCGCCCGGGCCAGAGCACCGAGCGCCTCGGTCGAATCATTGACGACAATCTGAGCTACGGCCTCGTCGACCTCGTGTTCGACGATCACAGCGACGGCACCGCGCGCCACCGCCCCTGCAACGAACGTGTGCCCGTCGGCGGCCTCGCCGCGGCGCGCAATGTAGAGCGATCCCTCGGCTGCTTCGCGCGAATCGGTGACCACCGGGCCTGTCACGAGCACATCGGGGCCAACCAGGCGACCCGACACTGCCTCAGCAATCCATTGTGCTGACGTCTGCATGTTCTACTCCTTCAGACTCACGGCGTCGTCGGATACAGGTTAGCGGACGACGTGGAGGCGGGGATACCCAGGTTGCCGACTGCGGTACGCGCAATGTCGCCAAACAGCGGCGCGGAGGAATCAGATGAGACCGACGCCACCCTCGGGTTGTACAGCACGACGGCGATCGCGAGGCGCGGCGCATCCGCGGGAATAATGCCGGCAGTCGTGGAGACGAGGCCGGACGCACCATCGATGATCGTCTCAGCGGTGCCGGTCTTCACACCCACGCGGTAGCCGGGCACCTTCGCAGCACCAGCGGTACCCAGATCGTCCTCGACGACGGATTCCATCATCGTGACCAGCTGCGAGGCCGCCGACGCATCCATAGCCTGGACAGGCTGACTACCCTGTGGCACCTCAACTGTTCCATCCGCGTTCGTCCACGACTTCACAATGTGAGGCGCGATGCGCACTCCCCCGTTCGCGATCGTGGCGAGCGCCGAGGCCTCCTGCATCGCGGTAATCGCGTACGCCTGACCGAACATCGTCACGTAGCGGTCACGGCCCTGCCACTGATCCGCACTGCGCAGCAGACCGGCGGACTCGCCGGGCAGCTCGACGCCCGTCTCCTCGCCAAACCCGAGAGCGCGCATCATCGCGTAACGCTGGTCGTCACTCATCGTCTGGCCGATCAGGACAGTACCCGTGTTCGATGACTCCGCCAGAACACCCGTGGCCGTCAGGGTCTCGCCGCCATGCTCGTGTAAGTCGGTGATAGGACCGCCCGCGTCGGGAAGATCCAGCGCGTAGGGCACCTGGAACACACTCGTCGGCGTGATCGTTCCCTGATTGAGGGCCGCCCCCACGGTCACGAGCTTGCCCACGGAGCCGGGCTCGAATACGTCCTGAACCGCGTGCACCTTCTGAGGGTTCGCGTTGTCGGGTTCCTTGGAGTTCGAGTCCGCCATCACCAGCACATGACCTGTTGCCACGTCCTCAATGACGACCGCCCCCCAGTCGGCCTGGTGTTTCGTCACTCGCGCGTCGAGCAGTTCCTGAACCTGGTGTTGCAGGTCGGCATGCAGTGTGAGCTCCACATTGCCGCCGTTCTTCGGCTCAACAGTGGTCTTCTTACCGCCCGGCATCACAGCGCCGTTGGGCGCGATCTCGAAGGCCTGTGCGCCGGGCGTACCCGTCAGCAGCGTGTCGAACTGCGCCTCCATGCCCGAAGAGCCCTGCCCTTCGGCGTTAACCGTCCCGATGACGGGCGCAGCAACATTGCCATTGGGGTACTCACGCTCGAAGACGGACTCCCACTCGATCCCGTAGATGTCGAGTTTACGGATCTCACGGTATGACACGGCATCCACGTTGCGCTTGATGTACACGTAGGTCGAGTCGCCCAGCATCATGCCGCCGAGCTCTGCCTCATTCATGCCGAGGATGGGGGCCAGGAGGCGCGCGGCCTCCGCGGGGCCACGGCCGACCTCGTTCCCGTCATCGTCACGGTGCACGAAGGACCGGATATTCACCTGGTTCACCGCAATGTCGTACGTCTGGATCGAGTTCGCCATGACGACACCCGTGGCATCGGTGATCGTGCCACGCGCAGCGGCAACCTCCGTCGAGGAGGTACGCACACGCTGCCCCTGGGCCGCCAACGACGGCCCCTCAATGATCTGCAGCTGAACCAGACGCACACCACAGATACACAGGGCACCAACGAGGATGCCCACGATCCATCGCGAACGCGTCATGACGGTATCCATCGGTACTCGCCTTCCGAGTTACTTCGCGGGAGTCCCAGCCTCGACGCTGCCGGTTTCCAGGGTGATGAAGCCCGACTTTCCGGCGGGCACCATGCCGTTCGCCTTCGCGGCCTTCTCGAGCTCCGTCGGCGAGGCCTTCCGATCCAGCTCCGCGCGCATCGTCCACGACTGCGCCTCCAACTCATTAAGAACCAGCTGCTGCTCACGGATCTCGAACGACGTCTGGGCCATGCGCGTATTGAGGACCATCGATGTGACGACGGAGGCCAGGGCGACGGCGACGAAAAGCATAAGGATCGCCGCGACCGAGCGTCGAGGACGAGTGCCCTCAACGATACGCAGCTCATGGGCCTCCTCGCGGCGCAGCTCGGGGCGCGCTGCGGGACGTGCCTTCGCGGTTGCTGCACTCATGAGAGGTCCTTCCATTCGCGGATGAGCTCCGCTCCGCGCAGTCGCACGGAAGCGGATCGGGGGTTGTGGTCTTGTTCGGCCTGATCGGCCCTGTTCGCGCCCTTTGTCAGCAGGCGCAGGCTGGGAGCCATCTCCTCGGGGATGATCGGCAGTCCGGGAGGAGCGCTGCTGGTCGAGCCGCGACGCAGCACGTCTTTGACTATCCGATCCTCGAGACTCTGGTAGGACTCCACGACCAGGCGCCCACCCACCCTCAAACTTGCGAGGGCCCTCGGCAGAGCGCGTTCCAAGATTGTCAGCTCGTCATTGACAGCCACGCGCAACGCCTGGAACGTTCGCTTTGCCGGGTTACCGCCGGTGCGTCTCGCGGGGGCCGGGATGGCCTCGCGAATGATGTCGACGAGTTCCCCGGTGCGCGTGATCGGCGCAGTGTCGCGACGTCGGATGATGAGTCTGGCGATACGCGGCGCGAATTTCTCTTCGCCGTATGTGCGCAGGATTCGGATCAGTTCACCTTCCGAGGCAGTGGCAAGCAGATCAGCCGCGCTCTGCCCGGCGGTCGAATCCATCCTCATGTCGAGGGGCGCATCTTTGGAGTACGCGAATCCGCGTTCAGCCTCGTCCAGCTGCAGGGAGGACACGCCCAAGTCCATGAGGACGCCATCCACGCGTGCCCCCTGTCCAAGTTCGTCTGCGACCGCCTCATCGATGTTGTCATAGGTGGTGTGAACAGCTCGGAAGCGTGTCCCGAAACGCTCAAGACGCTCGGAGGCGAGAGCGATCGCCTGAGGGTCGCGGTCAATACCAATAACCGTCAGGTCCTCGAAGCGCTCAAGCGCCCCCTCCGTGTGACCTCCCATACCCAGCGTGCCATCCACGAGAACCGCGCCGGGGCGCTGGATGGCGGGGGCAAGCATGTCGAGGCACTCGGCGAGGAGCACAGGCACGTGCCGCTCGCTCGCGGGGCGCGACGAATCGTGCACCGCCTGCGATGTTTCCACCATGTCGCGCCTCCTTTCGTGTGCCGACTGTCGTGTACTGGGTGTCCAATCCGTGCTTCCAGGTCCCCCACCGTGCTCCGCCACCGGGGAAGTGATGTCGGAACAGCGGGCGGAGACCTGAGAGCACGGGTCAGAACATTCCCGGGATGATCTCTTCTGCTGTGTTGGAGAAGACCTCTTCCTGGACGGCGAGGTACTCGCGCCAAGCTGAGGCATCCCAGATTTCGGCCCGCGACCCCGCGCCGATGACGGCGAGTTCGCGACCCAGGCCGGCGTACGCACGCAGGTCCGCAGGAACGCTAATGCGACCCTGCTTATCCGGGATCTCCTTGTAGGCTCCCGAGAGCATCACGCGGATCCAGTCACGCGCCTGCTTGGAGGACAGGGGCGCGCGACGCAGTTCCGCGGTCATGTTCTCGAATTCCGCGGCAGGGAACGCATAAATGCAGTGCTCTTGGCCGCGAGTGAGGACGATCCCGCCCTCCATGTCCTCGCGAAAGCGCGCGGGCAGAAACATGCGGCCCTTGTCGTCGAGCTTGGGCTCGTACGTACCGAGGAACATGTCACCGCCCTCCCCTGTTCGGAACTTTCCCCCACTTTAACCCACCACACCCCATATTTACACAGGAACTTCCGGCGTGGCGTAAAAAACAGAGGCGCCAAATGGCTTCGTTTCAATGAAAAAATTGAGTGGAGAAAAGTGGGGGAAATCTTGCACACATTCGAGGAAACACACCTCCCACTCACCGTCCATGCCGCACACTCACCCCCTCCCTTCTCGTCAACAATCATTGAAATACCAACGCTAACCGAACACCGATGACCGGAAAACAGCCAGCAATCCAAGCCCGGTGGAGCAGCGTGGGGAGGAGCGTGGAGGATGCCGGGGAGGACAGTGGGGAGGAGCGTGGGGAATGCCGGGGGGGACAGTGGGGAGGAGCGCGTAGGACTCCGGGCAGCCCCAGCCTTCCGCGCTTCGCGCAGGGAAGGACAGCGGGGAGGACAGCGGGGAGCTGTCCAAAGATCCCGGAGAACGGCCTGCCCAAGCGTCGCTCAGATCAGCACGGATCACACCGCAACACTCCCCTCACACAAATCACCCGCACGCAGGAACACGCACGCCAAACATCGCGCGCACATTTGTGCGACTACCGAGGTGCGGGTGGGAGGATGTGCGTGATGGTTACTACACATTCTTAGTGTTTCGTGCTGGTTCTGCGCGTACCCTGAAACGGTAGGGCGCGCCTCCAAGGACGGGGATACGCCGCAGGGCACCTCACCGTGGAGGAGTACAACGCCATGACGGTTCCACCATTATTCGACCACCTCGACACCGAGGATGATGATCAGCTGCGGCGCGAGCCGTCCGCACCACTGGAGGCAGGGCGCGAGGCCGATGCTGAGCACTGGGACACCCGCGCGCGTCCCTCGGGTATGCGGGCCCGCGCCCAGGCCTGGCTGCACGTCGAGCCGTTCTATTGGACGATGCGCGTGGTCTACGTGTGCCTTGCCGCCGGAGCCGTCTTCGCCGTCTACATCAACGGGGTCGCCGAAGGCTGGTGGAGAGCCTGGGGTGAAAAACCCAGCGTCGCGGCAACGGCCCCCGCCGCTCAGCCCACGCCCGCACCATCAGTGTCGAGCGAGGCGGCCATGTCAGGTGGCTACCAGATCGGCCCCGACGGCGTCCTCGTACGCCCCGCCCAATACGCCGCAGACACCTACACCAAACCCGAACTCCCCGACGAAGCCAAGGAAAACACCGAACGCGGAGCAGAAGCAGCCGCAGAACACTTCCACGCACTCATGGGGTACACATGGAACACCGGAGACGTACACCCAATCCAAGATTTTTCCGATCCGTCCTCACAATTCGTTTCTTCATACGTGCAGGACGTCTCTGATTTGTATGCGAGTGGTTGGGCATACGGAAGCAAATCCCAAATCATTCACGTTCTCAAAGTTGAACCCATTGCTGCTAATGGCGCTGACATTCCACCGAATACTGTAACCGTTGCTTTCCGCTTGAAATCCACAGACGGGACGACGTGCCGTGGCCAAAAAATTCGTGTCAAGGATGAGGAGTACGAGTCAACACTCATCCTACTCATGACGTGGAAGGGCGACCGATGGATCGAAACACAGGCAACGATAAGGACTGGTAATGAACCATAGGTTGCAGAACTGCGTTGGCGTAATTTTTGCAGTGCTTGGTGCACTTCTTCTGTGTGCCGTACCATCTGCGGCATATGCCGATGGTGATGACGAAGGGCCGTACAGACAGCGGTCAGATGCACATGGTAGCTCGGTTGAGACTATCGCCCAGCTTCTCGCTATCGTCCAAGACCCAGTTCTTAATGGGCCGAATAATATCAACGCAACTGACGATAAAAACCGTCTCACTGCTGATGTAGAGACCAATCCGGAGTCGGCAAATCTCGCTGCGTGGGCTAGGTGTGCATCCGTCGCGATTGGAAAAGTCGCCAATAGTCCGAGCCTGTCAATTTTTCTGTGTATGGGGGTTAGAGGTAGGGGGTGATTCGGTCGGGGTAGGCGGTGGTGAGTTGGGCGAGGGCTTGTTTCCAGTTGGTGGTGGTGCGTCCTTGGATGAGGCGTGTGGGGGCTGTTCGTTTGTTGGCGGG
>FLSB01004097.1_pt1 | contig 14710 bp, 13 predicted proteins | sample 1550551 | NCBI WGS metagenome assembly FLSB01 (sample SAMEA4031774, study PRJEB14383) | metagenome | biome: human; feature: oral; material: saliva | place: Philippines | collected 2014 | reverse complement strand
TCAGTATTTTTAAATTCACAATATACTACATCTCCTGGTTTAAATTTATCATTTGGCATAAATCTACATTTAGTTCTCTTTCTAATAAGTATCTAATAATCCATCATAATTCATTTTTAGTTTGGAATAACTTTTATTTGTATAGACATCAATGATTAGTTCGGTTTCTTTTGCACGAGTCAATGCAACGTAGTCAATTCGTTTTTCTTCTTCGTTGTCTGTTGTGCTATTTCGATGTAAATACACAACATGGTCAAATTCAAGACCTTTGACAGAGTGAACTGTTGATACTAATATATCAGCATTTTTGATCATCTCTTCTTTATCAACTTGGTCTTGTTCTTGACGTAGTAAACTTTGTCGAATTGCATTATTTGTGATTTCATATTGAATTAGATTGTCTCTAACTTTGTCCATCATTTCTTGATGTGAAATTTTACCTGCTCTATACATATTTTGGATGAATAATACTGATTTAGATTGATTATTTAACCAGTCTGAAACTTGATATTGTGCTGGTGTACGCATCATATCAACTCGTGATTTGTAAATAGTAATGAGTTTATCTTCAATATCTTTTACAATTGTTGTCAAAATATCTGTTTTCGGGGTTAATACCAAATCATTCCAACACATTCTGACATAATTTGAGAATAAATCGCTAGAATAAGCTCGTTTTGGTACTAAATTAATTACCTTTTTATCTGTATATTGATTTTCAGCCCATTTTTGTAATTTGTTTACATCAGCACCTTTTCTAGCTAATAAGACAACTTTTTCATTATTGTCTAATTTAGAATTGATGTAGTCTTTGGCATGTACTGTTAGAAAATCATCAAAGTTTTCGTCGAAATCTTTTAGAATTCGAACTTCGGCAGTTTTGATATTGACTGTCTTCATGAAGTCTTCTCGGTTCATTTCAGGATGTTCATTTGATTGTAATTGAATTTGAGCAAATCTATTAACATCAATATCTGCGAGTGTGACGTTAGCAAAATCAAGAATGTATTGGTTTGAACGATAGTTTGTATCCAACTTGATACATTCAAATGCACCAGATGTTTCAATAGCGTTCAAAGCTTGGGCAGAAGCGCCACGGAATTCGTAAAGCGTTTGTGAAGCGTCACCTACAATGTAAACACTAGCTTTTCTGAGTGTAGCTAGTTTCATTAAGTAAATGAATTCAAATACGTTGTTATCCTGAGTTTCGTCAACGATGAAATGGTTTGTTGTATCTTCACCATAGTTAAGTTCTTCAGCTTTAATGTAGCAAATGTAAGATTGAATTTGAAGTGTTGTTTGTCTTGTTAAATTCAAAATCTCAATAACTTCATCAATGTTATCTCGAATGAAGATTAGTAGTGCTATATTATCTTTATCAGACAATAGATTTCTAAATTCTCTAGCATGAGGTTTGTGACCTGCATAAATCATGATTGTATTTTTCAATGTATTGAAATCAACAATGTTTTGTTTAGGGTAATTTAGTTTATAAATTTCATTGATATAGCTTGCGATTGTTGTTGACTGAATTTCATTGTTTTTGTCAGTAATGTTGTCAGCAGCAGCATTTGTTAGGGATAAGATACGGATCTTCTTAGGGTCAATTCCTGAAGCTTCCATGTAATCAAAGCGTTGAATAATGGTTGTTGATTTACCTGTCCCTGCACCAGCTTGAACTAAAACGAATGGTTCATGAGTTTTAGCGGCTTCAAGTTGTTGTTCTGATAAATAATCAGCTAATTTAATATCATATTCAGGTTTAATAACCCTAGCGTGCTTGTCTTTGTCTTTAATGAGGTTATTAACAGAATCAAGCATGAGGATATTGGTATTAGACAAGGTATATTGACTCAATAGGTTGGTTTGGTTTTTGCTACATTTATTGTTCCATATTTTTACATTTTCGTATAGTTCTGAATATTGTTCAAATGTTAAATCAAATTCATCTAAATTCATTAGTGATTTGAATGGATCTTTTGTTTTTCTATTGATTAATGAATTGATGTAGGCTGATGTAATATCAGCAAAATGAACTTGCATCAATTCACTCATTTTGTTGATAGCGTGATAAACAGAATACTTGATTTTTTCAGTATGTTTACTTTTAGATTTAGGAATTTGATTCTGTGGAATTTCACTCAAATAAGCTAATTCAATGTTGTTATCCTTATGATTAACTGTATTTAAGTATGTGACTTTGAATGTTGATGGTAAGTTTTTAGATAATGATTTTGTAAATGTTGCATTAACTGGAATGCTATATAGTGTATTTCCATCAATATTGACCATTTTGAAAAGGTCTCTTGCTGATTCGTATGATAGAATAATTTTAGCGAAATCAACTAAATCTTGGTTATTTTCAGTCACGATATTTGTGAATGGGATATGGTAATATTCAAGTTGATTATTGGTAATCTTTTTGAGATTTTTTCTAATAAATTGATGCTCAATTTTATTAGGGTGGATGGTTTCACTTGTAGGATTAAGACTTTGAGTCAATAGTCCTCTATTTCCTCCATTACCAGTTAAAACTTTATGAAAAAATGTTGGTGAAAATTCTTTTTTTTCTTTAGCCATTTATTCTCCTTACATTGTGAATGATCTTGGGAAATTGCTTGTAATTGGATTAACAATTGTTACGATATCATCTGTTAGTTTGTATAGTTTTTCAGCTGTGATATCAAATGTTTGGTTTTCTTTGTGAATATTATATAGACGTTTAATGTTATCCAAGATTGTTCTATATGGATTTCCCCCGTTGTGAATTGATGATTTCATATTGATGTGATAAACTCGGTTACTTCCGTGTTTACCAATTGTTATTGATGCGTTTTTATAAAATTCAATAATATTTTCGTGGGTATATTCTAAATTATATTTTTCTGTGAATTTTGTTCTAGAAAATAGAATTGAAATATCAACATCCATTCCTGGCATGAATTTTTGTACATGATAGCTTGGGATTGTTACTTCAATGGTATTGTAATGGAAGGGGATGAAATATTCTAATTCGGCGTTGTTAATAGATTGAGAAGCCTTGGTTACAATTGTTTCCAAGGCTTCAATCATATTTAGGAATTCATCATTAATGTAATTTAATTCTTTTGGATATTGTCTTTGTGTCATTTTTTTTCCTTTTTATTTTTGGTTTTCTTGTTTTTGTAATAATCAATTGTTTGTGACATTGCAGCATTGCAGCGCCAAAATAGGAAATTGACGGACTTACCATTCAAATTTCTTTTTTCTTCATGTTTTGTACGATGTTCAAGATTATCTTTAACGATGTAATAAAGTAAATTTAGTAATTCTTCATCCGTATAAGAATGAGCTTTGAATATGTCTAAGTTAGCTCGTTGATAAATTCTATGAGCATAGTAGTTCATCATACCAAACTCGTATTTTGAGTCATCGTTTTTGTAATCATCTAAATCTTTTTCAAATGGTTTTCTCATGACTAATTCAATGATTTGGTCATAATAAGGGATATCTTTAATGTCAATTTCTTCTGAATCCATTAATTCAATGGATTTTGTAGCAACTGCATTTTGAGCTAATGATTTGTACAATTTTTCTGTAAAATCATTCACTTTTGATGGTAATGGAATTTCTTTACCTGTAAAGGTTGCATAATGGTTGACTAACAACTCATAATAACCGTGGTCTTCTTTAAGTTGTGTCTTAATTAGAGCGTCTGGGTAATCATTGATGTTGTTCGGTTTTGGAATGAGCAAATGAATCCCTTTACCTGACATACTGGTTTCACCATAGACGTAGGGAAGTTGAAGCAAATGTTTTTTGATATGTTCAGGGCATTTTGGTTCAATATCTAAAAATAGATAATCTTCGTTGTTCATTTGATAATAATATGTAGCATTTGCATGGTTAGGGATATGTTCTTCCAACTCATAATAGGTACCTAATGAACGCTCGTCTTGATATTTAGCACCTTTTATTGCGTTTGGTTCATTTTTATGCTCAATAAACAATTGCAAATCTAGAGGTATTTTTTTATTTGATGATACTGTCCATAAAGGTTTGTTCTTCATTTTGTCAAAAATAGGTTTATTTAACATAAAATTCTTTCTAATCTAAAAAATTAAACCAACAGAACCAACAAGTTGATTCCATTGGTTTGTAAAATACTAGAAACTTTTGAGGATTTTTATATAGTGCGAAGCAATGTTTCACCATCGCTTCTTTTTCTGATGGGTCAATCAATTTGTTTTTAAATGTTATTTTTGTTATATTTGTCTACTTGATTTAGTTCCAAGGTAGATCGTCTGCACCGTCTTCAGCATTGATCTCATCAACTGTTGGTTCTGCATTAGGTGCAGGAGAAGGAGTAGTTGGAACTACTTCAGCTGAATCATCTTCTGTTTGATCACGGTCATCTTTGATTGTGAATCCAAGATTTTCAAGTGAACTGAATGTGCTGTTTGTAGAGAAATATCTTAATGGTTCGTCAGCAAGTACAGCTTGCAATCCAACACCTTTGTTTTCACCAGCTTTGAATACGTTGAATACAAGTACAACTTTTAATCCTTTAGCTAGTTCACCTTTAGGTGTGACCAATGTGATTTCTTTTGTTTTCTTATTAATTTCACCAACTTGTGGTAAATTACCTTTGTTTTCATTGTTTAAACGCCAAGCTCCATCTTTTTTAGATTGGAACATACTTTCGTACATATAAGCTTCAAGTGGAGTCATTTTATCAATATCAGCTACGATTTGGTCACCTTCATATTTGAAAGCTTCTTTATTTTGAGTAGTGATCTTTGGGTTTAAAATTGTAATTGAAGTGTAACCTTTTTCTGGTTTACGTGCTTTAGGGTTAGACATTTTACGACGTAGAAACGCTTCATCGAACTCTTCAGTTCCTGGTTCGTATTTACGAGTAATGTGAGAGAAATCTACGATTCCTTTTACATAAATTACATCACCAACGTTAAGTGTTTCTGCTTTTACTGTTCTAGCCATTTTTGTTTACCTCATTTGTTTCTAATATTTTGTTTGTTATTTTTAGACCCATCAGAAACAATTTAAGTATAACATTTTTTTGTAATATAATCAATAATATTGTGTATGGACACTTATCAAAAATTATATACAAAAATTGAACCGAATTGGCAAGCCAATTCAGTTCAACGAATTATTATTTTTGACGAAATCAGCTAATTGTGTTAATTGGTTTATGATTTCATTATAATAGATTTTATCTTCTTGTGAGCTTTTTAATAATTTATTATGAGCTAAATCAATTCTTCGATAAATCCAAAGAAGAAATTCAGGATTATTACTGAATTTATATTTTCTAGATTTATTATATTTCATATTGATTTTTAAAATATATTGTTCATCAATAATTTCTAAATCGAATAAATTATTAATTAATCCACGAAACATTGTATTTAAATCTGTTTTTTCAAATTTAATGTTTCGGTAGACTCGATTATTTTGTTTATGAAGTAAATTTTCTAATTCTTTAATTTCTTTTTTGTACATAGTATTAGTCCTTTTCAAAATGTAGTTCTATTAAGTGAACATCATGTTGTTGGCGACTACCTGTAATTCGCCATAAAAGTTGTCTATAGTCATCAAATTCACCAGAATTTGAATCGACTGGATCTAATACAGTGATATGTTTAAACTTATGTTGTAAACCATCTACACCAACACCTAATGTTTGTTGTGTTGCAACCCATATGTCTGCGTCTAAATTATTTTTTGTTTCACCAGTCCAAATTCCAATTTGTGGGTTTTGCTGCTTTATGATATTAGCTAATTGTACAGATTTTGTAATAATAATCATTGGGTCAGGACAAGTATTAATCATACTTTTTATTTTGTCCAATAAATAAGATGGTTTGTTTAAAGGTTTGATTTTTGGGAAATCAACATCACATTGAGCTGAATTTAAATATCGTTTAAATGCTTTTACACCGAAGTGAAGTTTTGGCATAGCTGATTTTTTGTTGATGGTTACGATATTGTATTTCATCAATTTTTCTATTAGTTCAGGATTTTGAGATTTCACTTTAATTTTATGTCGAATAATTTTGTATCCATTGTTTATTTCAGATTTTTCAATATTATCAATTTCTGTCATAGACATAAAATTTGGTAGATTTTTAATATAGTTTTCGTAATTTCTAAATTCAGTCCATTTATATTTAGAGTAAGAAAATCGATCTTCTACCAAAATTCCATGTGTTGATCTCCAATCGAATATTCTATTTGGTTCTGATTTTCCCCATAGGGTTTTTTCAAGACCATAAAAGTTTTGACCTGCTTTACGCATAGGGGTTGCGGATAGACCAATTGTATATTTTCTTTTAATTTTAGTATAAGCTTTAATTAGATTGTCTGAAGACATATTTTGCCATTCATCGATAATTAGGATATCAACTTTCACTTTACCAGATTTTGAGGCTTTAATGATGTTTTGAATTTTTCGACCTGTGATGCACATAATTTTGACATCAGGATCAAAATTCATGTTTTTAAAAGATTCTTCCCAACCTTTTAGAATTGATAATTGATTATTTAAAACTAATATAGTTTTAGCTTTTTTGAATTTAGCAATAGCTAAAGAGGCAATGGTTTTACCTTTGCCTCCAGCAGCTTCAAGAAATATTCCTCTATGTTGTGTATTTGCTTTTTCTAAAGCTTGTTTTTGCCATTTTCTTAATTCAAAAGGAGCCAAACCTTTTGTATTAATAGTAGTAGACATAACATTAACCTTTAATCTGTTTTACTAACTCTTTTAGTTTTCCAAGTTGGTAATCACCCCAGTAATCGGTGTCGGTTACTACAATGGGCATGGTACTAAGTAAAAGTTCATCTTTGATGTATTTGACATAATCATCACGAGTTTTACCGTATTCTTTTAAGTTAAATTCTTCATCATCAATGTTGATTTCTAAATAATCGACATTGTTTTGTTGTAGGAATTTTTTTGTCATTTTGCATTTAATACATTTATTTGCTGAATACACTGTAATTTTAGGCATTTCTATATGCTCACTTTCTTCTATTTTTTCGTTTGTAGATTTTAATTTATTTATAATTATGACTATAATTATAAAGCTGAATATGGTCATGAATATAGCGTTCATCATTCATCCTTTGTAAATGTACCATCATTATAGTTGATAGTAAATCCTTTTTGATAATTAAAGGTAATTACCTGTTTATCTAAAATACCGTCTTCAGATTTAGTGTTTACAATGACATAACGAGGAATTAATTCATCTTTATTATAAATTGGTTCAGCTGAATAGTAAAGGAATTTGTTTCTATTTTCTTTTAGATAATTGGTCGCCATTTCTTCAATATAGATCATCCCACCTGTATTGCTACGGTTTCCAACGTTTTGCATACGGGTTCCAGTAATGGCGTTATTACTTGTAGCTTCACCACCTAGACGGTCAGCAATTAAATGACTTCTGTTCCAGAACCAACCTTCATCGTAGAGACCTGTTGATGTTTCAACCGTTACTTTTTTATTTTTGTTCCAACCAGATGGTGTATCATTTGGTTTGAACTCAGGTCTTTTTTCCTTAGCTGATTTTTCTACCATTTTATAAGTAATAGTTTCGTATACAGCTAAAGTTCGACCTAGAGAATCTTTACCTGTATAGTTAATATTTCCTTTTTCAGGAAATTTTGATTCATCGACAATAGCTGAACCGTTTTCAGCGTAATAATCAGGATATTTCTCATAAGTCCATTCAGGATAACCTAAATCGGATAATTTTGCGTTAGACGCAACTTGTTTGGTTGTAGTTTGTTTAGTTCCGTGCTTTAATAATTTATTGAAATCAAAATCTTTTAATGTCACATAAGCACATGCAATAATAATCATTAAAATGAAACTAATTAATGATTTAAATCTTCTAAGTCTCATTTAATTTCCTTTCTAATTTTAATCCAATGTGAGTAACAACATCTTCTATATCAGTTCTCATCGCATAAAACAAAGCTAGTCTTGCTGCCGCTCTGATATCATTATGGTGTGTTTGTTGGTCAAATTTCCATAAATCTAGAGCCTTTAGTAATGCGTCAGGAACGTCTTGCATATAACCTGCATTTCTTTGTTCAAAGATATTAGGAATACAAGCTTTTATGGTTTCAATCGTTTGTTTAACGGTATTGTCCCGACTGTAATCACTATCTCTAGCTTCAAATTTTTCAACAATGGATGTATCAAATTCAAGGAATTTACCTTTTGAATGCCACCATTTTTTGAAATTTTCTGAACCATATGGTATCGATTCATAGTAAATTAAATCTGAATTATCCATAATTACAACCCCTGTGGTAGAGGTTGTAATTTTATTGGATGATGGGTCAATAGATAATATCTTTGTCATATCAAGCTACCTCAATATTGAAAAATTCTTGAATGAACTTAGCTGTTTTAGCGTCTTCAAAATCAATATACTCTGCATAATTATCTTTTGTGATGATACTATCATCTGACAGTGGAAGTTCATCAGATTTTGTTTCTGTTGGTACAATGTTTTGCCATGATTTAACATAAGCCTTTTCAATCAAAGTGATGTAAGCTTCGACATCGATGTATTTGAGGATAGACATGACTTCTTCGTTAGACATAACGGATAGGTCACCATTATAGATACGAATAGGTTGTTCTAATTCGATATCAGGAATCTTTTTAAGAGCTGCTTCTGTTAGTTCTTCATATTGTGTGTAACCATGTTCGGTCATAATATGTTGAGCTAATGGGTCATGTTGTACCAAAATTTCTTGTGAATTTTTACGTTTATTGATAGTAGCAGGAGTTAATTTACGAGCTGTAGCAATCTGCATGTAAACTTTATTAGGGTCGTTTTCTGTTACTAAGAACGTTCTGTTATAAAGCTGAATGATTTCAGGGTCAGATAAGTCTTTATTTTTAGATGAAAAGACATAGGACGGGATACCTGGACTTGATGATAATACGTTTTGTAAGAATAATAGACGTGTTTTGTTATCCATCTTGTTAAGATTTTTGGATAAAATTTCTTTAGCTAATTTCCTATCAAAATCTTGAGTTAGGTATTTATCACCTTGTTTGATTGATTTTTCAATCATGTATTCAACTAATACACGGTCAATGATAGCTGCGTGTGACAATGATTTGTTAGGTTCAGGACCATCATAAGAACCGATAGAGCCTGCTGAATTTTCAAGATGGAGTCCATTTTCTTTTTGAACCAATTCACAACGGTTATTAGCGTCTTTAGAAATTAAATACATAATTTCAGGTTCAATAGCAACTCCGATGTTGGCTGAAATTTCTGCAAGTAGCTTGTTGTTAATGATCTCTTCCATGATGGTGTAAAGACCATCTGTATTGGTAGAAGGAACTCTAGCTGAATAATAAGCTTGATATTGTGCAACCATAAAGGTGAACATTTGACCGATAGCACGCATACTCAAGATAGCATTATTGGCACGAATATTTGTATCAAATGGTGCACCACCAGCTCCAGTAGCAGCATTTAGCATCAATTTTGTACCATTACGTTTAACGTTATAAATGATGCGCTCAGAGTCAGTCAGTTTAGAGTCTTTCATTAAGACACCGTAGTGTTCTTTTTGTTCAAAGATTTCATTGTAACGGTCATAACCAAGTCGTTCATTATAAAAGACGGACATCATGATTAACATTGATGGATAGTAAGATGTAAAGTCTTCGTGATTGACAATAGACACGGTTGTGAACTTGAATTTATCATCTAATTCTTTTACATCTTTTGAGTTGGTGGTAAATGGCGAATCCATTGTAGTTACGTCATCTTTATACTCACTATCAGCAACCTTTTTACCACCTTTGATGAAGGCTGTTGTTTTATAAAGTTTTTCGTCAATAACGACATATCCACGTTTACTTTTAACACCTTTGACTTTTAAGTTGACTTGAGATTTTCTAAATTCGACAGCATCTGGATATTGATCTTTGACTTGATTCATTAAATCTTTAAGATTTTCAAGTTTTTGGTTTTCAGAGTCAAATAGAGCCATGTTCCATTCGGCACCATGAATCCCACCAATTGAGAAGTTTGCGTAATCTCCAGTAGGTTTACCATTTTTGTCATAGTAATGAATGTAACTATCTGTAAACTTGAATTGATAAGGGTCGAAAACTTCTTCGCTAGGATATAATTCTTGGTAATAGTTAGACGCGTTAAAGTTTTTACCTTCTAGGTTTTTATAGAAATCGTAAATTTTGTCGAATTTTTCTCGAATATGTGGTTGAGGGAATAGTTTGTAATAAAATTCCTTCATTTCTTCAAGAATATTTCGTTGTACGAAAGGTTCTCTTTCTCCGTTAGCGATTTCTAGAGCAAACTTAGCATTTAGTTCATCACATTTTTGTTGAGATGGATAGTTGTAAGATACGTATTTATAATCTTTAACCTTACTATATGGGAATAAAGCCATAGCCGTAAGTTGAGATGATGTTGAATCTCGATACAATCTATCTCTTCTGATTCTATCTGGATGGATATTTGGTTTGTAAGAATTTCCTTTTTCCATATAGATGAGTTCAGGATAATCGGATAATAGTTGGTCACGTTGTTCAAAAGCACTAATGTAATACTTATTATGAAGCAATGTATCTAGGTTGATAACATCTGACGCGTTATAAGCAAATAGGTCCAACATTTCGTTTAGATCTTTAATGAACGGATTGCTTGGTTTAATTTTATCAGATTCCATAATCTGACAACCTAACATACCGAGTAATCGTTTTAAAGCAACCTTGGTCATCTTTTCGTTCAAACGGGCGGCGTCAATATATCGACCAGATTTCAACATATTATTCCTGAATTTAAATGAATTCAAGCTATAATCAGGTTCACTATAGGTCGTATGAACTCTACCTGGACGATTCGGTTTAACACATAAACGCTTATACATGTTGGATTTAAAATCTTTTGTAAACAGTTGGTCGTTGTATATGCGCAAACTTTCTGTGGTACAATTCTTATCAATTTCGAATATACCATTTTCGTCAGGTGTTGTGAATAATTCATCGTAGAGCGCTGCAAGTACAGTCGTATCATATTGATATCCATTGTAGGATACCAAGAATGGGAATTTTGTTTTTTCAAATTCAGGGTCGGTATCACGTACAAAACGTTCAATTGGATATAATTTGTCACCGACTTTTAAGTATTTGTATTTGTTATCATCTGTTGAGTAAGTATTATTACTGTTATTTGAGATACCAAATGTTTTTAATAGATGGTAAGCTCCATCTGGTTTTGAAATATTATATAATCTGACATCACCTTTGAAAATCGGATTATGTTTCAAAATGTGAGCTGTGGTTATTTTCAATAATTGTTTATGAGATACATATTTTTCACCATCAATCTCTAAGTCACCATATGGTGACTTAAATAGATTGATATCTTTTGTAAAGTAGAAGACATCGACAGTTCCTTTTTTACCTTCATAAGGTTGGAATGTTGCGATAGTGTATATGTTTCTCAAAACCTCAATATCATAATGTTGAAATTTAATAGACATATGTTAATCTTCATCCTTTTCTTGTTCTTTAATTCGTTTGAATACACCTGTGAATCGTTTTTGGTTTAAATCAGGGTTTGACAATTTTTCTGGATTATTACCGTTTGTATCAGCATACCAATCTTCTAATTTATATGCTGCGATATTAATTTCAGGATCTTTAGCATCTGTTACATTCATACGGTATTGTTTTTTATCAAAAATCCATTGGTTTTTAAATTTTTGATTAATGATTGTTTCGACTTCACGTTTGAATTTGATTTTACTACCGATTTGACCTTTTTTGTTAACGTTTTTAAGATACCAAGCTTCATATAAATCGTAAAGAAAGTCAGCAGGTACAACGTCCCAAACTAATTCTTCAAACATGATTGTTGTGAAATCATATAATGGGTCATTATTTGATTTAAATTCTTCAAGAATTTCTTTAGATGCTTCAGGTGTAGATAGTGTATAGAAATTAGTGTTCAATACTTTGTATAAAACATATTCTAGAACATCTTGTCTGAAAAGATAATCGTTTTTAATGTATTTTCTTTCAACACCTTCGAAACTTTTATTCATTGGGATAAATAGTTGACGTCGGTTGAAAGAGTTTGTCTTATCTTTAACTTGTGGGAACTCATTTAAACACTGAACCATGAAACCGTAGAATTGGTAAGCTATTCTATCTTTACCTTTCTTTTCAATGGTTACAACGTCATTTGTGACAACAGCTTTTAAATTGGCAGCTTTATCAATATAAGTACCAACGTCATTTTCATCAACGATAACAGATGTAGCGTTAAGAAGTGGTGCTAGTGAGAATTGATTTTTTCCTGAGAAGTCATCAATCGGAATAGACGCGTAAGATGTTTTACCAACAAGGTTACGCATAAGGACTACAAGAGTACCTTTACCATTGGCACCTTTAGTTGAAAACAACCAAGCTGCTTTATCCCAACGTACATGAGGTCGAACAATAGCTGATAAGATTTCCCAAATGGAGTTTACAATTTCAGGGTCATCTGATAGTTCATTGACCCAAGATTCGACGTCCCAATCTGTTCCATCTTCATCGTTATGAATAATCACATTTTTAGCATGTGGGTTATACGATACTTGTGATTTAGACAGGTAAACATAATCTGGTGAAAATGGCATGAGTTCTTTTGTTTGATAATTGAAAATACCATTTTCAACAGCAATTAAATCTTTATCGATTGTTCTAGGTTTTTGAGGTGCAATATCTTTTAAAACTTCTTCGATTTCATCAAATTCTTTAGCATTTAAACCATATTTAAATTGACGAGCTATACTTCTTAAATCTTTTTTATTATAACGGTAAGTCCCTTTATAAGGTCCTTCATTTTGGTAAACAGCTAAGACGTTTGCGTCGGGATCATCTTCGTTTTCACTTACGATAACCCTAGCTATGGGATATAAAGCCATCATTAATTCTGCGATTTGAGTGTGATTCAATGCTTTGAGTGGAGTCATTTTATCTTTTGAACTCAAATCTATATTTAATGCACTTATTTGGTTTTTAATTTGATTGATTAATTGAATTTCGATTTCACCTGGTTCAGGTGGATTTTCTTTGTCTAGTTGACTGATGAATCTTCTAGTTTCATTTTGGATAACATAGTTTAATGTTGCTCCATCTCTAGTGATATTCACAGGAACTAGTTCTTCTGTGGTTTGTGTCATTTTTTCTCCTTCAAATGATTTTATCTATTTGCTATTTTATGTATGTCTTGTAATCTAGCATAAATCAGCGTCTTAAATTGTACCCAAGAGAGGTCAAGCAATTCATCAGTTAAACCGTTCGCAAATATTGCGAGATTTGCTGAACGACTATCTTGAGGTTCACGTAATGAAGCTTCATATAATTGTTGTCTTAAATCACGCAACATATTATATTTTGTTTCCATGTCAGTTTTACCAATATTTTTCGATTTTAATTCTTCGTAAGTGTCAATAGTATATTGACCATCATCAATTTTATCTGAATAAGCTAAAACTGAGTGAATGAAACGTTTGTTAGGATTTGTTGTTCTTGAAGGTTTTACTTCTTCAACATCAACCTCTGAGTAATTAGATAAATGATAGTTCAAGTCGATTAAGATTTGAGCCACAATTTCTTCAAAATCAATTGGGTCTAAACCAATTAAAATAGTATCTGTGAGCATATCAATAGCTAGTTGAATATAAACTAGTTTGATTTTATCGTGAGTAATAGTAGTGATGTTATTTAATTTTTCAATAACAATTTTTAATGCTTTACGATGTCTTTGTTGATCATCTAAACTATTTGATAAATCATTTAAAATATCTCCAATATAAGGTACATTATAATCCAAAATGATGTTTTCTTTTATTTGATTTAGATAATCATCAACATCTTGTTGGATTAAGTATCTTAATCCAGTTTCAGTTGTGCGGAAATTAATTTCGTGATTGTCTAATCGTCTTGTTAATGTAGCAGTAGATATACCTAATTGTTTAGCTACATCTTTTTGTGTTAATCTTTTGTCATTATTATTTGTGTGCATTTAAATTCTTCCTTTTTGATTAATTTTATTCCTTATATATGTAGTTTATCATATTTTAATCGAAATGTCCAAAATAAAATGATTAATCTTATAAAAAAAATCATCTCTATTGAGATGATAAATTGGTTAAAAATCAAAGGAGAGTATTGCATTATGAATCAATGAATACAAAAATAAAATCGAGTTCATGAAATGAACTCAATTTTAGAAAATTGATTTTTAAGATATAAATATAAATTTGTTTATTATGCAAGAACGATCACGTTGGTGTCGTTATTAATGTTCATAAAACAATGTTTTGAATTGTTTTATTCAAAAATGTATAAATTAATGCATTGAAAATCTTTATTTCATATAGTTTTTTACACCATCTTCATGAATAACCAAACTATCAATATACATTTTTAAGATTTTCATGAAATTTTCATGAAAAAATGTAAGCGTTTTTGTCTAAATTGTGAGCGTTTTCAAAAAAAGTTAAGACAAAAATTAAGACAAGCGAATCGCTCAACCATGCCTATTGTAAGCGCTAACATTTTCTTGTCTTAAAACTAAAAAATTTTTAAGACAAACTTTTTTGTTTATAAATCAAGGTTTCTTTTTAATTTGTCTTATTTTTTAAAATAAAA
>FLSB01010535.1_pt1 | contig 14756 bp, 14 predicted proteins | sample 1550551 | NCBI WGS metagenome assembly FLSB01 (sample SAMEA4031774, study PRJEB14383) | metagenome | biome: human; feature: oral; material: saliva | place: Philippines | collected 2014 | reverse complement strand
GTTAAATTTCCCCCTTTTGCGTAGGTCCATTTGGTAATAACCTTTGTTACAGGCTGTGTTGTGTCGGTGCTTTTAAATATTAATAGCACTGGCACTTTGGTACCATTGGTAAGCTCTGTGCCCTCGTTTGTACCCTTGTTGTATATACCTACGGGAGTAGGAAAGCCAGTGTTGTCGTCTGTTTCGTATCCAATGGCGTTGTTTGGAGGGTCTGCTCTAGTAGTAAGAGCAGGTTTGTCGGCTTGCATATTGCCGTCCATTGCCATCGAAACAGTAATACCTGGTAGGTTGTTTTCGTTGTTTGTATTGTCTATAATGTCCTTATCTGTACAGCTTGCAAATAGTAATGCGCATATTGCAAGGTATGAATAGAATAATTGTTTCATAAAAAATAAGTTGTAAAAGAGTTTTTTGCAGGACGATTTTCGCCCTCCTATAGTTACAAAATTCTAGTAAAATTGGTTCGTTAAGGGTCTTGATCATCTATTCCTCCCGTATTATCTTCGGGATCAGGTTCGTCATTTGCTGGGTCTAAGTGCCCATGTATCGGACTTCTTGCGTGGAAACCACCCTCCAAAAGTTCATCGGTGTAGAGGCTTAATACCTCAAATAAGGGCTTAACATACAGTTTCTTCGTTACCATAAATGTTGTTTTTGAATTCTTTTTTAAGTTATTTCCGTTAATCTGAATATACAAAACTACTAATGTTAGTGGTTTGAGCATCGTTTAAAGCCGTGGCTCTTTCTCAACAAAAGTTTGCTTCTATAGTCTCAAAATTCGGTGCAAAGTTAGATATTATATTCTCTTTTTCAGAACATTGGAATTTGTTTTAATGATGATTAACGATGATTTTATAATTTTGTTTCGTTAATATTCTATAATAGTATTGTGTTTTTGACACACCATTAAGATATATAATGTATCTTTGCGATATCAAAATGATATTATAAAACATACGAAAACGGATTAAAATAATACGACTATGGAAAAGAAAGAATTTGCCTTTAAAGGCACAGTAGTGAATGGTTTTGCTATGCTAAGCCTAACGCTTGTATTGCTGTTGTGTGGCATTGCCAGTGCCATATATGGTTTTGCGCAAGTAGACAACAATGCCAACGGAGGCTTATTTGTTGGTTTGGGTGTTGCGTTAATAGTGTGTATGATATGCGTAATGTGCGGTTTTGTGAAAATAGAACCTAACGAAGCTCGTGTAATGGTGTTCTTCGGACAATACAAGGGTACGTTTACCACTGTAGGTTTCCACTGGGTGAACCCCTTTATTAGTACTAAACGACTATCGTTTAGGGCACGAAACATAGACGCTGCCCCCATTAAGGTGAACGACAAAACAGGTAATCCGGTTTTAATTGGTATGATGTTGGTGTGGCGATTAAGGGATACTTACAAGGCAATATTCGAGATTGACTCTGAAGCAATGGCAACATCGGTAGACGAAAACGGCAAAGTTAATCCTGTAAGCAATATTATGATGGCATTCGAACGCTTTGTTCGCATACAAGGCGATGCGGCTTTGCGACACGTAGCTGGTCAATATGCATACGATAACACCGACGATGACAAGACAGCACAGACACTTAGAGACAACAGCGAAGAGATAAACAAACTGTTGGAACAGACGCTTGACGAACGATTAGATATGGCTGGAATAGAAATTATAGAGGCTCGCATTAACTATTTGGCATACGCTCCCGAGATAGCAGCCGTAATGTTGCGTCGCCAACAAGCCTCTGCCATAATCTCTGCCCGCGAAAAAATAGTGGAAGGAGCGGTTTCTATGGTAGACATGGCACTGAAAAAACTAGACAAAGAGAACGTTGTGGCTTTAGACGACGATAAGAAAGCGGCTATGGTGAGCAACCTTATGGTGGTGCTATGTAGCGAAAACGCCACCCAACCAGTGGTAAATTCGGGCACACTGAATATGTAAACCAAACATTATAGAGGCACTATGCCCACACCTTATATATATAAGTGCGTGCCGAGTGCCGTGCCTATGCACTGTAAAAACGTGTTGTTGGCATAAGCTAAAACTATATGGCAAAGAAAGAAAATAACACAAAAAGCTTTATTCTTAGGGTAGATGCTACCACAATGGGGGCAATAGAGAAATGGGCTGCCGATGAGTTTCGCTCCACAAACGGACAGTTACAGTGGATAATAACCGAAGCTCTGCGCAAAGCACACCGCCTTCCAAAGCAGCAACTAAGAGACAAAGCCGAAACAAAAACAACAAATAAAGACAATGAAAACACCAATTGAAGATTTACGTTTACCTCGTACTACCGAATCGACACTATACGAAGTGGTGTCGGCAATTATGCTTCTGCTTGCATGGATAGCAGGCGTTATGGCAACAAATGCACACAGAAAGAATGGAGTAATTATTACTGTGCTACTTGTTTTTACTATTATTGCGGCAATAGCACACTACATTTCGTATCGGCCAGGTATGCGTTGGGCTAGCAACGACTTCCACCCTGCAAACGTTCGAGAGGCTATAGTGGTATCAAAGTTCTATCGTGTGTTTGCCATAGAACTAACATCGTTAGGTTTGGTTATGGCTCTTATGGCGTTGTGGGATATGAAATTCCAAGAATCGTCCACAGTTTTCGCAATAGTTATACTTGCTATTATAGCGGTAAACTATATGCTTACAGCAAGAAAACTAATGCGGATACGTGATGATGAGTGGCGAAAACAACAACAGAACAACCACAAAGAGTGATGTAGTTCCCCCTTCTTGCAATGCAAAAAGGGGGTTTTTGCAATGTAAAAGTATGGTTTTTGCACGCCAAAAACCATACTTTTGCAGCACAAAAAGGTGGTTTTTTGCAAAGCATTGTCATACAAATAGTTACGCAATATTGTTTTTCTCATATTTTGTTTCCACCGTAGGCATTGTAATTTCATTATGTATATTCACCGTAACCCACGTTTTTCCACGTTCACCCCGTAGGCGTAGGGGACCGATTTATCGTGCCCGTGTCCACGAATTTCCCTGAAATGGTGTTGCGTATTCCCATTGTAGGCATTGCAATTCGTAATATTTTGCATACCAAAATGGGTTGTTTTTGTTGATGATGCGGGCGCGATGAATCTGCCCCTACGCCTTTCGGAATGTTTGCTGCGTATATATTACGTAATGAATAACCCCTTTCGGAATGTTCGTTGATATATATTACACGATGAATAAATCATTTTGGGTTATTCGTTGATATATCTTTCGTTCTCTATTTGGTAATGTTTTTTTAATGGATAATGTGTTTTTCCACGTTCACCCCGTAGGCGTAGGGGCCGATTTATCGTGCCCGTATCCACGAAAATCCCCTAAATGGTGTTGCGTTTTTCTATTGTAGGCATTGCAATCCGTAATATTTTGCAGATTACAACCAATTGTTTTTGTTGATGATGCGGGCGCGATGAATCGGTCCCTACGCCTTTCGGAATGTTCGCTGCGTATATATTGCGTAATGAATAACCCCTTTCGGAATGTTCGTTGATATATATTACACGATGAATAAATCATTTTGGGTTATTCGTTGATATATATTTCGTTCTCTATTTGGTAATGTTTTTTAAATGGATAATATGTTTTTCCACGTTCACCCCTACGCCTTTGCTGAATGCACGCTGCTATACATTGCGTAATAAATAACCCTTGCAGAATGCACGCTGCCGTATATTTTACACAATGAATAAGCCATTTTGTTGCAGAACAGAACAACTTATTTGCCTCAGTATTAATGCTTAACCATTGTTTACTTCTTCTTTTTCTTTCTCCAATGGAACAACTCTTTAAAGTTGGTAAAGTCTTTTTTCATAATCACACCTATGCCTTGTGTGTTGAGAGAGTTACGTGTAAAGTATCGATCGTTGGCTCTGTTGTAGAAGTTTAGTGCTATATTGCCGTTGGGCAATAGTAGATATTTAATATCGAAATCGCCAATGAAGGCAGATGTATTGGTAGCAACGTTGTCGCGATATCCAAATTCGCCGTTTATAAGTAGGCGGTTGTTAAGCAGACTTCCCGATAGTATGCCTTCGTATTCGGCATTGCTAAAGCCATCGTTACCAGTGGCAATGTTTGCTCCAAAGTTCCAATGATTGTCCTTAATAACGTTAGAAAGCACGGTGTTTATTTGTTGCGAGATAGTTCCAGACAGTATGCTTTGCATTACGAGCGATGCTTGTTTGGGCTGATTGGGTGTGTTTGGATTGGCATTGTTGGCAGTTTGCGGATAGAAACGCCCCACAGCCAGTAGGTATAACACCTGTTGGTTAAGGTCTTGTTCGGAGTTTAGCACCGATAGTACCATTTGTTTAGCATCGGCAGAAAGCTCTGGTAAGTTCAGATTGAAGGTAACAGAGGGAGCTTCTGGTGTACCATTTATGTCTAATAAGCAGTCTACCTTCGTGTTGCTGGTGCGGAACGAGCTACCCATTTGCAGGTCGGATAGAGGCACAGAGTTAAGCGTATATCGTCCTTTAAGTGCGAGAGAGGCAGCATAAGGGTCGCCTCCGAATGCTATAAGCGAGCCTTCGTCGAATGCGAACTGCCTTTTTATAATGTTCTGAATGGTGAGATTGTATGCTCCACGTCTCACATTATAGTTTCCAAAAATTTGGAAAGCCCCTTTGTTATAGTAGGTAGCACGAATAACCCCTGTACCATTTAGCGATATATTATCGCCAGTAGCCTCGTCCATTAGAACGCCCAATGTAAAGTCGGGAGTAGTGTTTATGAGGAAGTTAATGTGCAAATCGCTTGCTAGATTCTTGTTATATCCGTCTTCTGCAGGTCGTTTCAGCCATGTAGTGTCTTGCTTTAGAGAGGCTTGTAACGAGTCTGGTGTCATATCGCGCCATCTAATAAACGAGTTTTCGTCTATGGTATTTTTTGCCGCATTGTATGTTATGAACGAGTTACGGTTAGGCGTTATATCCACATTCATAGTAATTTCGTGGTTGCGACCTATTATTTGGCATTCCCCAGAGGCATATATACGTCCCCAAAAAGTACCCGATGATGCCTTGCGAGCAAAGTTATAAGTAAGCAAATTGTTGGTTTGCACATCAATATCGAACGTTAAATGTCGCAAAGCCTGGTGGTGCAATCCGCCCGTAAGCACCGCTTTATGTCCTTCAGGGTCGGCAATGGTAATGTTGTTGAGGCTTATTTCGTTAGGAACAAGCGTAACCCTGCCATCTTGTACAATATATGTGGTGCCCAAAGGAGTTATGCGTACCGAGCCAGAAGCCAGCATATCGCCTTCGAGATTAACGTTATTAAGTGGTCCAACCACCTTTACCCAGCCATTTCCACGTAGGTTTATGTTGTCCATAAAGGTTCCACAGAACTTGTTTAAGAAGGTTAGTCGTGTGTCGTTTGCATATATTGGCAAATTTATATAGCTATGTCGCAAGTCTATATATCCCTCAATGTTAGTTGAAGCCCCATCGTCTATGGTTTCAGCATCAATGTTTATGCGTCCTTCAGCATTAGAATAGTTAGCTTTTGCATATAGTATTCCCATATCGCCATGCTCAAATTGAAACTGTTTAACCGTGAGACTGGCATTGGCTTGTAGGTTATGGAAAACCGATTTAAGCACAACATTGCCCGAAGCAAGCCCATTAAAGCCCACGCTATGGAAGTTTGCAATGTCGAGAATGTATGGAACATCAATGTCTTTAAGCTGTACGGTGAGCGAATCGGCAGGGTTTCCCGATGTTAAACCATTAACAATAATGTGTTGTTCCTTATTAGAAAGTTCGAAATGTTGTATATTTAAATGGTTCTGAACATACGAAATTTCTGATGGTTGTACCTGTAAATCAATTGTATCAATGCGTATTTTAGACGGTGCAAAGTGTAAATGAGTAGCCAGTTTGTTACCCCTTTGTCGTTCAAATTGTGCAGAACAATCTATCTGTCCGCGGAAAGTTTTCTGTGCAAAAGCATTGAACGACGATAGCGTATTTAGTTCGTTGTGTTGTGCAGTAGCTATGGTTTGCAGTGCAATACGCCGTCCTGCGCCATCTATCCATTCGCCTTTTATGCCAATGTTTAGTGCATTGTGGAGAGTGGAAAGTGCAAGAGAGATATTCTCGAAACGGTATTTTGCATAGTTGGCACGTGGTGCGGCAATGTTAAGCGCCACGGTGTTGTTAGCCTCGTTTACGTCGCCTTTAAGCTGAAGCGATGGCGAAAGACCAATTTTAAGTCCTGTTAGTTCGTGTAAAAGCTGTGTGTTTGTTATGTTAGCCTCTATGTGGAACACATTGTTAGCAGTGGTTTTGTCCCATCGGTGAGGTGTTTCAACGAGTGCAGGAAGATATGTGCCCACCACATTTTGCACACTTTGCACCATAGAAGCATAGTTGAAACGTCCTGAAATGGCGAGCGTTCCAAAGTCGGACAGTAGTTTTATGGACCTACCAGCAAGTTTATTATCGGCATTAAGTTCCAGATGGTTTAGCTTAAAGCTACGGTTGTTCGCCTCTTGCATTACAAAATTGTCGAGCGTAAGTTTACCAATCAGGTTGTTAAGCGTGGTTCCACTTCCAGCTAAAGTAGTGCGAAACGAGAGTGTACGATTGCCCAATGCGTTTGTAATGTGCATATTGTGCAGGTTTAAACGTTCGGCATTAATGCGTGCATTCACCCTTATTAATCCCTTTTTCTCTATAAACTTGCGAATGTTTCCCACCATACCATCAATGCTAAGTTTGCCATTGAGGTCGTTGATAGATGCTTTTCCGTTGAAAGTATCGTTAGTATAATCGCCATTTACGGCAATATTTCGGTAAGTGTAACCATTATAGTCGAAACGAGGAACAACCCCTTTTGCATTGATATGATGCAAATCGGACGTAGCTTCTACCTTTATATTGGCAGCAAAAGAGCCAAGTTGCGATGATGTAAGAATGTTTCCGAGTGTGAAATGCGGTGTATACAGTTCGGCATTAATGGTTTTTCCACGCTGTAGAAAGTTTATGTTAGCATTGCCATGTGCCAGCAGAAGAGTGCCCTTTGCGTGTAGGTAGTTTCGTGTTCCTTGTGTTTTCCCTTTGAAACGCACATCTCCTAAGCGCATAACTTCGGCAGGCAACTTTAGTTGGAAGGCACTGTTAATGTGCTGAATAAGTTTACTTTTAAGAACCACCGACAGCGAATTCAACTTCCATTCTGGTTGTTTGGCGAGCTGCGAGAGCATACCTTTGCAGCTAATAGCAGCCTCGTTGTTTCCATAATGCAGTGCAAATGTTTTAAGTTTCAGCAGGTTAGCTGTTCCCGAAACATTTGTATTGAAATACAATTTCTGGTCGAAAGTAAGCAATGGAGGTAGCAAACAGGCAATATCGGCAGGTGTTAGATACGATTTTTCTGTGCGTAATTGGTGATAAGCAGTAGCAAAATTAAGTTTTTTATACCTATTATTAAAGCGCACAGAATAGAAAGGTACATTAATTTTAGACTGTGGCAGCTGAACAAAGAGCTGAGTTATGGTAGCTAATTGTTTATTAGCCCTCAGCTTAAAACGTAGATTTTGCACATTTAAACCCTGTTTTTCGTTGAACGAAAGACTATGTATTTGGGTGCAAATACGGCTATCTGTAAGCGTGTCAATATCAATATGCCCCGATATTTCGGTTACATTCAGGTGGTTAAGGTTTAGTTTATTTGGTGTGTTAGGAGCCGAAAGAAGGTCGTAGCGCACGTTGCTGTGCCGTATAATAAGACTTTGAAGATTAAGGTCTAATGGAGTATGGCGAGTGGTATTGCGCGATTTTAGCGAGTCAATAAGGAATTGGAAGTTAGGTTTATCGGTAGGAGAAGTTTGGTAGAGTAGGGCATTCAGTCCAAAAATCTGTGCCGACGAGATGCGCACCTTCCCCCCATTGATAAGCGAAAGAATGTCTATTTTGGCAGCAATACGCGATGCTTTCGCCATTTGCTTACCACTTTGGTCGTTAATAACAAGTCCGTCTACAATGAAATGGTTAAGGAACCCCAAGTCTACACGCTCTATTTTAACCTTTGTTCCTAACTTTTTTTCAAGTGCACCAGCAACCTGCGCACCCACGAAATGTTGCACAGACGAAAGGTGTAACAGTATAATTATAAGCAAATATAGCCCTATGGCTGTCCATACACCCCAACGAATAAGAGTCTTTAATATCTTCAAAGCGAGTGCAAAACTACTATTTTTCTGTTGCATAGTGAAATTAATGAAGCGAAAAGTTTTCTAAACTGATTAAAAATAGCTATATTTGCACACTCAATTAGTGACGTTTTCATTATTTAAATTTATGACAAAACAAATAAGGTTGCATAAGGGGTTAGACATAAAACTCAAAGGACGTGCTAAGGAAACGACTATGCCACAAGAATTATCGTCGGTGTATGGACTTGTACCAGACGACTTTGTAGGAATCATTCCGAGGCTAAAAGTAAAGCCAGGCGACCATGTTAAGGCGGGAGAGACGCTTTTTGTGAATAAGAATTCGGAGGAAGTAGGTTTTGCTTCTCCTGTAAGTGGCATCGTAAAATCGGTAGAAAGAGGCGATCGCAGAAAGGTTTTATATGTAAGTATAGAGCCCGATAGAGAGCAAGAATTTATTGATTTTGGCGTAAAAGATGTGCAAACACTCGATGGAGAAGCAGTGAAAAATGCACTTTTAGAGGCAGGTTTGTTTGGTTATATCAACCAATTGCCCTATGCAGTGTCTACCACTCCCGACACAAAACCCAAGGCAATATTCGTATCAGCGCTAAGAGATAAGCCGTTAGCGGGCGACTTTGAATACGAATTGAAAGGACAAGAAGAAAGTTTTCAGGTAGGATTAACGGCACTTTCTAAGATAGCAAAGGTTTATTTATCTATTGGAATACAGCAGAACAGCGATGCTTTAACAAAGGCAAAGAATGTAGAACTTACTGTATTTGATGGACCATGCCCAGCAGGAAATGTGGGTGTGCAGGTAAATCATCTATCTCCAGTAAACAAAGGAGAGGTGGTTTGGACGGTAGACCCAACGGCTGTTATATTCTTTGGAAAGCTATTTCTTACAGGAAAAGTAGACCTAACACGTGTTGTTGCCGTAGCAGGTAGCAAGGTGAAAGACCCAGCTTACGTGAAAGCATTAGTGGGAACACCCATTAAAGATATTGTTGCAGGACGACTAACAGGCACAGAACATGTGCGTATTCTAAACGGAAACCCACTAACAGGTACCATAGCAGACGACAATACCTTCCTGGGTGCACACACATCAGAGGTTGTGGCAATGCCAGAAGGCGACAATGTGAATGAATTTGCAGGTTGGATAATGCCTCGTTTCAACCAGTTCTCAACATCTCGAAGCTATTTTAGCTGGCTCTTTGGCAAGAAGAAAGAATACGATCTAGATGCGCGCATCAAGGGAGGAAAGCGTAATATTATTATGAGTGGTGAGTATGACGCTGTGTTACCAATGGATATATATGGCGAATATCTTGTTAAAGCCATTATAACAGGCAACATAGACAAGCAAGAAGAACTGGGAATATACGAAGTAAGCCCTGAAGATTTTGCTTTGGCAGAGTTCGTTGATAGTTCAAAACAACCATTACAACAAATTGTGCGCAATGGCTTGAACACACTACGAAAGGAGAATGCGTAAATACACCTTATATTATAATAGAGAATTAACAACTTTAAGAGATACAATATGAGCTTAAGAAATTGGCTTGATAAGCTGCGTCCGCAATTCGAAGAAGGCGGAAAATGGCACGCTTTCAAGAGTATCTACGATGGTATGGACACCTTTCTGTATGTTCCAAACGAAACATCAAAGAGCGGAACATCTATTCATGATACCATCGATTCTAAGAGAATAATGAGTATTGTGGTTATTTCGTTAATACCTGCAATGCTGTTTGGAATGTACAATATAGGTTATCAAAATGCATTAGCTGCCGGCAAACTGGGCGAAGCAACCTGTATGGGAATGTTTCTGTATGGCGCTTTAATGCTGTTACCAAAAATTTTAGTATCCTATATTGTGGGTCTGGGAATTGAATTTGCCTGGGCACAGTGGAAAGGCGAAGAGATTCAGGAAGGCTATTTGGTAAGTGGTATTCTTATTCCACTTATAGTTCCCATAACATTACCCCTTTGGATGTTGGCTTTAGCAGTGGCTTTTGCTGTGATATTCACAAAGGAAATATTTGGTGGAACAGGTATGAACACCTTTAATGTGGCACTTGCTGCACGTGCATTCCTCTTCTTCTCTTATCCAGGGAGTATGACTGGCGATAAAATTTGGGCAGCTACTAATCAGATTTGTGGGCTTGGCTACACGCTTCCAGACGGATTTACAATGGCAACACCATTGGGCGAGGTTGCTCAAGGTGCCTCTGTAAATGCTTCAGTATGCGATATGGTGCTTGGATTAATACCCGGTTCGGTGGGCGAAACATCTGTCATCGCCATCGCTATCGGTGCTATTATATTGATTTGGACGAACATTGCAAGTTGGAAAACTATGTTTAGCGTGTTTGTTGGTGGCATTGTAATGGCACTAATATTCCATTCAACAGGAGCAAGTCCACTACAATGGTACGAACATATAGTATTAGGAGGCTTCTGTTTTGGTGCAGTCTTTATGGCTACCGACCCTGTTACCTCTGCAAGAACAGAGCAAGGCAAATGGATTTATGGCTTCTTAATAGGTGCTATGGCAGTTATTATTCGTGTATTGAACCCTGGTTATCCAGAAGGAATGATGCTTGCCATACTCTTTGGCAATATGTGCGCTCCTCTAATAGACTATTGTGTGGTTCAATCTAATATAAACAAGCGTGCTAAACGTGCTAAAATGTAAGGAGAGAATACCAAATGAAGACTAATAGTAATTCGTATACAATCATCTATTCTGTTGTTCTTGTGCTTATTGTAGCATTCTTGCTTGCTTTTGTTTTTCAGGCATTACGCCCACAGCAAGATGCTAATGTACGCTTAGACCACCAGAAACAAATTCTGTTTGCACTAAATCAAGACCGTAATATGTCTGATGAAACAGCACAAAAGCTTTGGCATCAAATTATTATTGCCGACGATATTATAGACGCAAATGGAAAAGTAGTGAAACAAGGAACACAAGGCGGTGTAGATGCAGGCTTTAAACTGAATAGCAAAGATGCTAAAGAGGGTAAACTAGCGCTATTCCGTTGTAAGGTAGATGGGCAAGAAAAGTATGTTATACCAGTATATGGTAACGGACTATGGGGACCTATTAACGGATTTATAGCCCTGAATGGAGATAAAACAACCATATTCGGTGTGTACTTTAACCACGAAAGTGAAACTGCCGGACTGGGTGCAGAAATAAAAGATAACAAAGCTTGGCAAGATAAATTCAAGGGTAAAAACATCTTAGATGCACAAAAACAACATATAATTTTTAGTGTAACAAAGAAGGTAGAACAGCCAAACAATCAGGTAGATGCCGTTACTGGAGCTACTTTAACAAGTAATGGCGTTTCTGAAATGTTCCACAACGAGAAAGGTGGACTTGCCCCATACATTAAGTTTCTTACAGAAAAGTAATATTGAGAAATAAATTAATATAAAACAAAAAGATTATGAGTTTGTTCTCAAAACAAAATAGAGAGGTTTTTATAAACCCATTAAACCTCGACAACCCTATACTTGTTCAAGTGTTAGGTATATGTTCGGCTTTAGCTGTAACCTCTCAATTAAAGCCATCTATAGTAATGGGATTAGCCGTAACCATTATTACGGGCTTCTCGAATGTGATTATTTCAATTATCAGAAAAACCATTCCTAACCGCATTCGTATTATCGTTCAGCTGGTTGTTGTGGCTGCTTTGGTAACCGTTGTAAGCCAAATATTGAAGGCGTTTGCCTACGATGTTAGCGTGCAATTGTCGGTTTATGTAGGTCTTATCATTACAAACTGTATTTTGATGGGACGTTTAGAGGCTTTCGCTATGACCAATAAGCCTTGGTCAAGCTTCCTCGATGGAATAGGAAATGGGTTAGGCTATGCGCTCATTTTGATATTAGTAGGAGCCTTCCGCGAATTTTTTGGACGTGGAAGCTTACTTGGTTTTAAGATAATTCCACAAAGTTTCTACGATATGGGATATGTAGACAACGGTATGATGGCTATGCCTGCAATGGCGTTGATACTACTTGGTTGTGTAATATGGGCTCATCGAGCATTTTTCTATAAGGGAGAAGGAAAATAATTATGGAACATTTAGTTAGCTTATTCTTCAGGTCCATCTTTGTGGACAATATGATTTTCGCATTCTTCTTGGGAATGTGTTCATTCTTAGCCGTATCTAAAAACGTTAAAACATCGTTCGGATTGGGTGCAGCCGTAACCTTCGTGTTAGCTGTTACAGTGCCTGTTAACTATTTGTTACAGACTAAAGTGCTCGGACCCGATTGTTTAATAGAAGGTGTAGACCTCTCTTATCTTAGCTTTATTCTCTTCATTGCCGTTATTGCTGGTATTGTGCAGATAGTAGAGATGGCTGTAGAGCGATACTCACCATCACTATACGGAGCGTTAGGAATATTCCTTCCACTCATCGCAGTGAATTGTGCTATTATGGGAGCAAGCCTCTTTATGCAGCAACGCATAGGTCTCGACCCTGCAAGCTCGCAATATATAGGCTCTGTTTGGGACGCCCTCATCTACGGACTCGGCTCTGGCATTGGCTGGTGTTTGGCAATTGTGCTGATGGGAGCTATACGCGAAAAAATGGAATACTCTGATGTTCCAAAACCTTTGCAAGGACTTGGCATTACATTTATCACCGTGGGACTTATGGCTTTGGCTATGATGTGCTTCTCAGGACTTAAAATTTAGAATACAAAAATGGCAGAGTTTATATTATACAGCATTGCTGTTTTCTTGGTTACAATACTTTTTTTGGTTGTACTTCTGCTTGTTGCAAAGAAGTATTTAAGCCCCAGTGGAAAGGTTAAGATAACCATTAATGGTGAAAAAGAATTAGAAGTGGAACAAGGTGGCACCATTCTGGCTACACTAAACGAAAACGGAGTGCACCTACCTTCAGCATGTGGAGGTAAAGGAAGCTGCGGTCAGTGTAAGTGCCAAGTACTGGAAGGAGGCGGAGAAATACTCGATTCGGAACGCCCACACTTCTCTCGTAAAGAGATAAAAGACCATTGGCGTCTGGGCTGTCAGGCTAAAGTGAAAGGAAATATCTCTATGAAAGTACCCGAAGCCGTATTGGGCGTTAAAGAATGGGAATGTACTGTTATCTCAAACTCTAATGTATCGTCGTTCATTAAAGAGTTTAAAGTAGCACTACCTCCAGGAGAACACATGGACTTTGTGCCAGGTTCGTACGCACAAATACGCATTCCAAAGTACAATTGCATAGACTACAACAAAGACTTCGATAAAGAACTCATTGGAAAAGAATATCTTCCAACATGGGAAAAGTTCAATTTGTTCTCGCTAAAAGCTAGCAACCCCGACGACACAGTGCGTGCTTACTCTATGGCGAACTACCCTGCAGAAGGCGATATAATTACGCTTACCGTGCGTATTGCTACTCCGCCATTCTTGCCACGCCCACAAGTAGGATTCCAAAATGTACCTTCTGGTATTGGCTCATCATACATCTTCAGCCTAAAACCTGGCGATAAAGTAATGATGAGTGGTCCCTACGGAGAGTTTGCACCTAATTTCACATCTGGAAAAGAAATGATATGGATTGGTGGTGGAGCAGGTATGGCTCCGTTGCGTAGCCAGATTATGCACATGTTGTGCACATTGCACACTCGCGATAGAGAAATGCACTTCTTCTATGGAGCACGTTCGCTAAGCGAAGCATTCTTCCTTGACGACTTCTGGAAACTCGAAAAAGAATATCCAAACTTCCACATGCACCTCTCGCTCGACCAGCCAGACCCTGTAGCCGATGCCGAAGGTGTGAAGTATTATCAGGGATTTGCAGTGAACTGCATACGAGACACTTATCTGAAAAACCACGAAGCACCAGAAGATTGTGAGTATTATCTATGCGGACCTCCTATGCTTATTAAGACTGTTACCGACTATCTTGACAGCCTTGGCGTAGAGAAAGACGCTATTCGATTCGATGACTTCGGATAAAAACAAAACATTCAAAACGAACTTTTAATTTTTTCATACATATTAAAAGGTGTCTGCATGCGATATGTAGACACCTTTTCTGTTTCTCACCCTCCTTCCTCTTCGTCCTAAAACATTAGCTTGTAACTTCTTAAGAAAACTACACACCCTTCTTCCTCAAACAACTAACATCTCGTAATTGTTTTTTATAAGTCTGTTTCTCACAACGTTTAGTCATTGTAGCCAAACAATAGAAACCACAATACGTATAGCATTACATCTTATTTTCATAATTCTCATCTCAATAAATCTCTTTCAGCTGCAACAACCCCACGTAATAAAGGCTGAAACTTGTTGTTACGTCTAATTTGGAAAATACAGATATCTGAAACGAGTGCGACAGATATCTAAAACGCAACTGACAGATATCTGAAACGAATGCGACAGATATCTGAAATAAAAGATACTGCCGCCTGTCTGGATTTTCCTAATTTCTGAGAGAGCTATTTTATTTGCAAATACCTGCAAACATAGCATACAAATTATCTATTTAGTCCACTCTTAAAAGCCTAATATTCCGCTAATTCAT
>FLSB01002946.1_pt1 | contig 14764 bp, 27 predicted proteins | sample 1550551 | NCBI WGS metagenome assembly FLSB01 (sample SAMEA4031774, study PRJEB14383) | metagenome | biome: human; feature: oral; material: saliva | place: Philippines | collected 2014 | reverse complement strand
TGTTCGGTAATGCTCCCGTTTCATCGACAAGGAACACGCTAGGAAGTTTACCGTCCAGTCGTCCAGTGGAATAGTTGAGCGGTGTGTATCGGTTCTCCGTAATATTGCAATGAATATAATCCCGAAGTATCTTGAACTTTTCCTTGCCGTTCATCTTGCCTAGCATTGCAGGGCTTGACCTCAATATTTCTTCTATCGCTGTCTTGATTTCCCGCGACAGACTGCCGTCAGGTGCAACGGAATAGAACTTTGAGAACTTGGGTTCAATAAAAAAGAGTAAAATAAAAAGAACGGCAATAATGAATGTTTTCCCGTTCTTGCGGCATATCTCCAGTATAGCGTTCTCATATCTTCGCTTTTCCGTGTTCTCTCTTTCAACCGTGCATAGGATTGCGATAATAAAAAACCACTGAAAGCCCGCCAACGAATCATGCACCGTGCTGTTAGCCTTTAACCCTTTCGGCATTATCATCAGCTTGAGTAATTCGCCAATCGTTCGTACTTTGTTCTCGTCGATTTTGTATGTTTTATCCTTATCATTCGCAATCTTCAAGAACTCTTTCACTTGAGTCTTGACGTACTTCGGAGCATTGATTTTACCTTCAGCGACTTCCATTGCGTATACGTATGCCGGGTGCTTCTTATTCATTCGCTTCACCCTTCAGCACATTCATTAACGGATCCGTTTCCTCTTTCTTTTTATTCGCTATCAATGCCCCCATTTTTGCCCTACTCTGTGGCGATAAGCACAACGCGTCGCATAACTTCAGATACGTCCGTGTGAGTCGCTCCATGTTCTGCGTGAACATACCATCAAGAGCAAGCAAAGGATTATCCGCTACTGTCTTATTCGAGTTATTCAGCATATCAATAACAACGCTCGCTTGTGTAATCGTTACTGTATCAAGCGTACTCAAGACATTCGCTTTACGCAGCACTTCAGTAATGAAGTTGAATACTTCAAGCTGTGCTTCATTCAGGTACGACGGTGCGACGATTTCCGCATTATCCGTAAATGCGTTCTCTACCGCAAGCCGTGTTGCTTTTTCTTCTTTGGTTAAATGTTTCTTCGTGACCTTTGCACTTGTTGCCCGTGGCATTTTCTTCACCGTCCTTTTTGCGTGCGTGAGATGTCAGGGAAAATTGTATAAAATGAGGTGAGCAGTACGGTCTTGGGCTTTTCCCTATTTTTTCTTTTCTATCCCCAGGGGGGATACCGCCAGTGCCTTCAGGGTACCGGGACTATACTCCCCGTGGTCTGCCATATAGTGGTGCCGCTTACATAGTGTTATAAGGTTGCTTAATGTTGTCCGCTTATTCCATGCTTTATGTAATGGCTCTATGTGGTGAACGTCGAGCGTCTGCCCTACACTTATATATCCGTCCTCTTCTAGGCATAGTCTGCATAAGTGCTTGTCTCTCTCTAAGGCTTCGGCTCTTGCTCGTTGCCACTCCTTACTACTTCTGAACTTTCGTTCCTTCCTTCGGCTGTCCGATTCATTCCCTCGTTCTCTTCTATAGTCTCGCTTGGGTTTGTTTGGACAGTCCCCCGCATGTATCCCCCCACAGTAGGGGCATGCCTTAAGCATGGGGCTTGCCGTATCTGGAAGTATTCATGACATGAGTGGCTGCGACAAAGTCCTTACACTTCCCCGTACCGCCTATCTTGATTCTGTTAGCAGAGCATATCCCATTATGATTATTAAGGCAGTCAGCGTTGTAACAACGGACCTCAGTCTTTTTCTCTATCATGAATACTCCTTACACGGCAAAGGGCGACCCGTTAAGGCCGCCCCGTCTGTAAATAAAACTACTACAATAATAAATGTGGCATTGTGCTTTCGCACTTCTTACATATACATTATACCGCATGTACGCTGTATCATTCAGTATCACCGTGTACCATTTTGTATCCTCTTCTGTAAAGTTCGTTGAAGTGTAGCAGCGCTCGCTTGTGTATCCTAAAGGTCTGCCCGTGCGACATATTCAACCCGTCTTCAACGGTGTTCCAGCCTTTACAATACACATACCGTAACTGTAATACTCGCCGCTCATACACGTCGAATAGCGAATTAATTAACTGTTCAGCTCTTTCCCGTTCGTCGATAAGCCTATCCCACTCCGTCGAAGTCTTACTTATCAACTCATCAAGTCGGATAATCTTGTCGCTTATATCGCTTGAACTCGTTCCGCTTATTCGGTCTTTGCTGTAGTCGATTGCTTGTAGTGTGCATATGTCTTTACGCAGTTGCTCAATACGATCTTCTTTTATTCTCAGTCTTACATTCAAGCTTCGTACATACTCAAGATATTCCCGTCCGTTCATTCTTCCTCCTGTTCTTCTTCGTGTCTGGGTCTCCGTCCCGTCACCGCTGTAATATACGCGTCTTCCCCTTCTTGACTTCTGCACTCTCTACATATTGCTTCGTTATTACACTTCTTGACCCGTTGACCGAACTCATCGTATATCCAATGCCAGGCGGATTCACGGAACAAAGGTCTACCACAGAACGCACACCGTGACACGGGCTTAGGACTTTCACATTTCTTCTTCGTCGTCTTCCCAAGTATAACTATCCGCGGAGCTTGGTAATGCCGTCTTTTATTCCTTCGTGCCATTGTGTACCTCCGCAATATGCTTTCCTATCTCTTCTACAACATTCACCGTAACCGCATTACCAGCTTGCTTATAAAGCTGCGTTTCGGAATTAACGGCAGCAGCCCTGTCAAATTGTTCATCCGTGAATCCTTGTAGCCGGAAACACTCTCTCGGTGTTAGCCGTCGTATGCGAATCGGTTCGTCGAACTCTATCACTCCGCTACACTCTGCCGGTCGATTCGGTTGTCCTTTGTTATATCGTGCTAGCAAAGCTCTAAATGTGTATAATCCCGTCTTTGCCCCCAGTCCGCCGCCTTGACCTATTAGCGTGCGGGATATTTTATTCCCGTCATACACACGCTCGCCTTGGCGGCCGCCTACAATCTCTCTAAGAGCTGCCGTGTTTGCTCTTCTGATAGGTAGTAGTGGCTGTCTAGATGAGTCTCCATAATGTCCAACAATGTAGACTCGTTCTCTGTTTTGCGGAACTCCGTAATCTTTTGAGTTATAAACTTTCCATTCAACAGTGTACCCTCGCCCCCCCATTTCAGTGAGAACTTTAAAGAATCCTCGTCCTCCGTCAATAGATAGCAAATTTTTAACATTTTCACATATAAGCCATTCGGGTCGATTTTCTTCCGCTTCGTCAACGAGACGCATAATCTCATAGAAGAGTCCGGATCTCGTTCCTCGTTTGATTCCTTTTTGCTTTCCGGAGATTGAGACGTCTTGGCAGGGAAAGCCGAACGTCCATAAATCGGCTTTCGGCACGTCCCACCCTCTAACTTTTCTGACATCATCTGCAAACCACAACCCTTCCGTATTGTATATTGCTCTATAGCTCTTTTGGGCAAATTTATCAAATTCGCACCAACCGATACACTTCATACCGGCTTTTTCTAACCCTGAGTGAAAGCCGCCTATCCCAGCGAAAAAATCTATAAACTTCATCCCTTCCGCTCCCTTCTCGCTTTCCGTCGCAATCGCTGCAATTCGTCGTAATCAATCCACCCTGTTTCGCTGTACTTATTAGATTTTGCGACCCATACGAGCTTATAAGACGGGTGGTTATATGCAAACATCTTCCGCTTCAGTTTTGCGTCTTCCATAGCGTATCCTTTTACGTCTATAACTACGTTCATTTGTTCTTCATCATTCCAATACTCAAAGTCGGCTATGTACTTAATCGCTTTATATTTCTTTCCGTATCGCTCAACTGCTTCTTGTAATATGTACGTCGGGTGACAGCGTAAGCGATATATTTTTTTGTTCTTCTCAAGTTTTTTCAAGTACTCGTAATATTCCGCTTCCGTCTTGCTGTCGAATGTAATCCCGTCTATTACTGTCTTTTTACTTCGTATCATCGGTTACTCCATTCCGCGTATATCATAATCAGAATCATGCCCGTTACTAAGAACATTACCGATTTACACACATAGCCGATTAACTCAAGTCCGTTCATGCTTATCTCCTTTAGTTTTATTGCTTATCGCCCTGAGTATTTCCAGTGCTTCTTGCAAACAGCTCTCGCAAGTTGTAATGGTGTCCTCGTACCAAAAACTTCTCTCACCATACTTAATTGCATATTTAAGTAGGCTTATCGCTTCTTCTATTGCCATTCGCTCTTTTTTGTTCATTTTTAGCTTCTCTGTCAATCCTTCGGTTCAAAAGGGCTTCTATCTTTTTCTGTAAACTTCGCCCACGCAAGACATTCACTAACTTTTAAAAACTCTCCATCATCATTCCACGGAAAGAAGCCGAATTTCATCTGGTCATCACCACAAGAAGATAATTGTCCAACAGCATATTGGTATCCACTTACGTGGATTAGTACAACTTCTCCCTCCGGAGGTAAACATTTATTTATTTTATGCCACTTCATTCTATCGCCGTCTTTTCACTTTGTATCATAAACCTTTTTATTTATATTCATATTCCTCTTTAGGTATCTTGAGTAATGCTCTATCTTTACCTATTACTAATGTATCTCCTTTCGTTAAGTTGAATTGTGTTGCTCTATCGTAATCACAAATTTCTATAAATATACAAGGAGATTCATGACAAAAACATTTATATCTGTCATGGCCACACTTACTGTTTAATTCCTTTACTATATTTGTTATGGTAGAAAAATCGCCCTTAAATGTAGTAAACGTTGTTTTATTATCATCAGGCTTAACTTCGTCGTATAATTCTTCTATATCTTCCTGACGCATATGAATTATTGTTCCATCTTCGTCTGTGGTTATGTAATCCCCTCTGGGAATTTCAATTATTGAGTACTCCCCCGGCTCCGACAGCGGTTTGCGGATTTCTAATAAGGGGGTAGCGTCAAGAAAGCAAAATCTCCACTCATAATCTCTTCCACAATCCTCATTATTTTCTTTTAAAAACTCTTCGATTTCTCTATTATTGTAACGAAATCTTAGGGCAACTATTTCAACCGGTTTACGTACAAAAGTTTGTTTCATATTATTATCCTTTCTCAACTATGTTCCTGATTTCATCAATATCAATAACAATCTCGCAACGGCAAGAAGACGATTGCCGTTTTACTTCTTCTTCAATTAATTGAAGTGCTGTTTTAGCCATTTTTTCATTATCAAACTTAATATTACGAATAAAGCCGTCTTCGATTATTTGAATACAACCAAGGTGTTCAAATATTTTATAATCGTGTGCTAATAATATTTGTTTGTCAGTAATTATAATCATGATTATTGTTCCCTCGCTTCCTCTTCTGCAATCATTCGTAAGTACTCCACAGCTTTCACAATGTCCGTTGCAGGTGTATCCTTTCTTGTATATCTATACAGATATTTGATGACGTTACCTTCGCAATATCGTTTATATCCTTCCGACCCCAATAGCTGCCGTATAACGGCCTTGCATTCCGCCCATCGGTAGTGCGTCGGTTTGTGAACCTCATCCGACTCCTCAATCTGCCCGTTAATCGGATTGCGTAAATTCGTCTCTGTTAATCCGAACTCCTTCATCATTTCTTCAACGAGTTCCAAAATTTCGTCGCGTTCTGTTTTATTGTCCATTTTCATTTACTCCTTTTTCGTCGTATTTTGCCTTCTAACGAGTTTTAGAGTCTTGTACGATAAATTTATCGTCAGTCACTTTAAAACTCGTCAGATGTGCCAAATTTTCAATTTATTCGATACTAGAAGGGAATTTCTTCATCAACTTCCGTGCCTAATCCGTTAAATCCCGAATTATTTCCGTCTTTTTTCTTATACGGAAATATCGACGTTCCCGCTCCTGTCGCGACTACATTCGATGAGTACCGGGTTTCTCCGTTTTTCTCGTACTTTGTCGTTGAGAATCGTCCGACTACCCAGACCCGTGTACCTTTCGTCCAGTCGTTCATGCCTTCTGCCAATGCGTCGAAAGCGACAAACGGTACAAAATCCGCAACGTCTTTCCACTCGCTACCATCCTTAACTCGGCGATTACATGCGACGCTCCCGCGTGCTACCGCCATGCCCGACTTCGTGAAGCTGATTTCAATGTCCCTCGCCAAATTGCCTTCAAGTTGCACAGTGTTCATTTTTAGATCTCCTTTTCTTCTTCGCTAAAATCTCAATTAAAACGGGTGCCGTCCGCTTCGTGTGTGTCGTTTAACTCGTTCTTTGTCTTTTAAGATTCGGAACGCTTCATCAATATCTGTCTTGTCGATAAATCGCCGTGTTCCGTATCCGCCAGGCTGTACAGGGTATACGTCGATATCCGATAGGATTCCTAGAAGCGTCAATTCGCCCATGCCTGTATACTCCATTGCTTCTTTCATTGTCATGTACCGCTTTTCTGTCTTTTTCATGCCTCTTCTCCTTCTCCATATGCTTCTAACCATGTTTCTTCCGCTTCGCCGGTAGCTATCATTGTCATTAATCTATATGCTTCTGTTATAGCAACTCTTGTATTAGCAATACTCTTTAAAACAAGACCACTTGTTTTTACACTCTGTTCTTTATAAGATTCCCTTAACATTCTGCTCCACCCGCTAGCCTCTTCAAGAGATTCTATTGAAGCTCCCAAGCTATTAATTAGCATTAATGTATTCCTCTTATCGTTCATTTTCTCCTCCAAACTGGTCGATTTCGACCACTTTAAGTCCCTTTAAATCGCTTGCAATAACTGTTTATTGACTTGTGAGTGAAACGAATTTCGGTCACAAATTCAACTATAAATTGAATTAACTCAATTTCTTCACAAGTTTCCCCGTTAACTGCTTCAACTTCTCGTTATTCGTACTTATCCCCAGGACGGCATTATCCCGGTTATCCTTCTGCCGCTCGGCCGCTAGTTGATACGCTCGTCTGAACTGTGCTCGCAATGTATTCATCCCGTCATAGGTAGTCATACATATATCTTGCCAACCGATATTATTAACAGCCGCCGTTATTGCTTCATGGCTAAACTTAGGCTTGCCGTAATAGCCTACCGACTGTATCGCCTTCACGACTTCGCCCCATGCTTCAGACTCATCAGGGGCAGCTGTACCGCTTATTATCCCCTTAATGCCGTATGCCGTTTCCCGTATTTCGGCGATACTCGGTAAAAACTTGTTCGTCATTATCAGCTTCTTTACTGCCGCTTCAAGAATCTGAGGCGGTATGTCCGATAACATCATGACGTAGAACTGTAACCTGTCTTTTTCCAATGCACCTTTAAAAGCCAATTGAAGCGGTGCTATTGCTTTCGTCGTGCTTACCTTGTCCATTTTGTCGCTCCTCTTCTTCGTATTCTGCAATTAATTCATTCACAACGTTTATTGCTTCTTGCCGCTCTTGCTCGGCTCGGCTCAAAGGTGATCGCCTATTGTTCTTAACCTCAGGTTGATTCAAATACCCTTCGAATTTCGTACCAAACAATGTTTCCGGTCTTAAATACCGTGCCATGTCAGTGCCTTGCCATTCCTTGGCTTTCTTCGTGATAACGGCTTTAAAGTCATTGACGGTAAAGCCTTCTGCAAGTCGTGCGGCTATTAGTCTACGGGTCTTGTCTGTTGAAGCCTTGTATTTACTCCCAGTCGTTGAGTTGAGAAAGGATATAATGTTTTCCGTATCTCTATCTCTTTCTTTATCTCTATCTTTATTTCTGTCTTTATCTCTTTCTCTAACTCTATCTCTATCTATATCTCTATCTCTAACTATGGTGGACATTTGTCTGACATTTGTCGGACATTTGTCCGTGATACCCCTTCTGTTGGCTCTCTTACTGTCTCCGTCGCTACTGCCGTTGCCGATAAAGTTCTGAATATCGAGCATATATATTGCCCCATTGTCGAGAACTTCGATTAACCCCAAGTCTTTAAAAATCGCCAGTGCCTGTTTAATCGTTCCAACCTGATGACCTGTGATTGTCGCAAGCATTTCAGCATTGTACGGGATTCGTTCGTTAAGCATTAAGCAACCGTTGTTTTTTAGTGACCGTAGGTACAACTTGAGTAAGATATTGCCGTATAAGTACCCGTCTTTCATCGACTCCATTACCTTCATTTCGTCAGAGTCGAAAAAGCTATCTTTGAGCCGTATGTAGTAATATTTCTTGTTGTCACTCAGTAGACTCACCCCCTTTTAATCTGTCGATATACGACTGAAAAAACGCCCTATACTCCTTCGCCTTGGCTCCATGAGCCTTGTTGTTGTGGCAATCACGGCACAGGCACACAAGATTATCAAGGGTGCTTTTACCGCCTTGGCTGCGGAACACGATATGATGAACATCGCACCCGTATTTGCCGCAGATTACGCAGCAATTTCCGTCCCGCTCAACGGCTTGCCGCTTCGTTCTTCGGAACAATTCGCGGTCTTGCTTAGTGTTCTTGTTCATGTTGTCAACGCCCTTTCTATGCTCCAACCCCGCTTAAGTCTGTAGAGTAGGGTATTTGCTTTAATCCCTACAACGTCAGCCCACTGTTGCAAGGTTGCCCGCTTACCGCGGAACGTAATCATGTGATTGTTTCGCTTGTTGTTCGCTTGGGTCTTCCAATTGACCCAACGGCAATTGCTCGGCGTATAATCTCCGTCCGTGTCGATACGGTCGATTGTGAGCGTTTCGCCGTATCCGTGAGCAATCGCCCATGCGTAAAACTTCATGAAATCGTTCCACTCGTCGCATACCCGTATGCCCCTTGCTCCGTATAGCTTGTAATCAGGGTTGTTCTTGCGGTTACAACGAGCTTTAATCCCGCTCCATATGTTGTACAGCCGTGTATGTCGGTGTCCGTGTTCTCTATACGTTCCGTACTGATTGATTATCATTCGCTTGCCCCCAGTCGTTAAGTAGTGCCGTCATGTATTCAGGCGGTTCAAGCCGTATCCCTAGTTGACTACATTCATCAGTAAGGCAGTCAATGAGCCTTGTCATTTCGATAGTGTCATATGTGCTTGAACCGTGATAAGCGGCAAGGACCCTATACCCTTTTGCTTTTCGGGCTTCGCCTAAATCCTCAGTAATCCACCCAATGCCGTGAGCCGCCCATATCGCCTTGAACCGTTCCACCGCTTCCACCTTTACAGGTATCGGCGTGAAATGTCCGCAGTCCTTTATTGCCTTTCTGTACACGTCTTCACGGCTTGAATACTGCCCGTCACGGCTTAAATGCTCCGCAATTCTTTGGCACAAGACCCAACAAAAAGCGTTAGCGTTTAGGCTTCTTTTTTTGCATACTTTCTTAATCTCTACCGTATATTCTTCCGTCGGTAGAATCTTACTTAATTCGTTGTCCTTCGGAGACGGAATGAATAACCCGACTCCGAAAGACTTAATTACCTGTATTCCCTTCGTTGTGAACTTCATGACTCAATCCACTTCTTGAAGCCTTTGTAGACTTCGGCTAATTGCTCAACCGTCAATCCGTCCAAGCTTTCAGACTTCATTGTGTCTTTAAGCCAATCGGCAAACGGCTGTTCAGCTTTATGCTTCTTGACAAGTTCAGAGATTGCCGCAATCCCCTTTTGCCGTCGTTCTTCGTCTGTCGGCTTCTTAGCCTTCGGGCGATCTGTTTTTGTTCCGTTCAGTCGATACCGTTCTTTCCCGTCCTTATCGACGATGACAAGACTCGTAAACTTCCGTTCAGTCTTGCTGTACTTTATTTCCTTAACAGTGAAGCGGTCGTACTTGTCTACAGGAGCTTTAACGAAGATGAACGGAGCGTCATACAATTCACGCCCTATACCCCACGCAAACCCAGCACGCTTAAAGGCGTCAGACGCTTGCCCTTTCTCCGCTTCAGCGTTGCTTTCCGTCCCTACGTCTTGTTTACTTACCCACTGAGATTTTTCGCTGTCCCAAATGGATATAGTGCAGAACAAATTACCGTTTATCACCTCGTGGTGTCGTTGCCAATTCATTTCCCCGTACACCTCGTCAAGGATACGCATATCAACCCTTGCCGTCTTGTACAGCAAAAGGACTGCCCCTTCACTCGTTATCTTCTGTATGCGGCATTCTATATCTTCAGCCTTCAATAAAGGCATTCCATTCATGCTTTTCGCCCCCTTATTTAATTGTCATGTTCTGCCGTTCGACGAGTTCCGCCCCTGTCACGCTTTCGCCCGCTTTTAACGCCTTGCTTATGCTCGTCTTATCAACCTTAGGCGGTTGAGGGACGAGGAACGTCGACGGGATTACCTTCTCGTCCAAGACGTTGACCGCTGTTGACTTTCGCCAACTGATTGCGAAGTCCGTGCCTGTTACCTTTTCGCCGTTCAGCACATCGGCAAGGTATTTACTCAACTGTTCGGCTTTACGCTTTGCCGCGTCCTTTCTTGCCTTAAACGCCTTTTCTTCTGCGTCCAAGGCGGTTACGTCGCTTTTTAAATTCTTAATCCATAAAGCAATGTTTCTAATCTTCTCAGAGCGTTCAAGCTCCAAGGCTTCCAATGCGGCTACGTCGATTACTTCGCCTGTTTCTGTGTTAACCGTCGTTCCGTCTTCTACCGTAATGCAGTTCAATAATTCTTGGTTTATGTTGTATAAAGTAGCCATTATTTGTTCTCTCCTTTAATCAAAAATCCGATAACGTCGGCTTCTACTTTGATATTGATAAGGTCATCGCCAAGGTCGCAAATAATCCATTTCCATGTTTCTGTCAAATCTCTTGTACTAAGTCTATTGCGGCTAAGTTTGGTCGTGATTCTCTTTATGTTTTCCAATCGCTTTAATATTTCTTTTTCGTTGTCCGTCATGTTATAATCTCCTTGGGTTGTTTTTGTTGTGAGTCGTGTGGTTGCCGCCGCACGGCTCTTTTTTTTTGTTTACAGTGCTGCGGCGAAAATAATCATGCCGCCGATATACAGCCACAATGCTGCCGTTTCCTTCCATTCGCTCACCTCGCCTTCTTCTGTAAAACGGATCGCCTTTGCTTCCGTCAGTCCGTGACGGGAATTTACCCATGCGGGCGGTGCAGTAAGTACTGCTTGTTTTTTCATCGTTTACGCTCCTTTCAAGAATTTATTAACAAAATACACTTGCCCTTTGCCTGTAACTTTTACCGTCTTGCTAATAGACACATGCCCGTCGCTATGCGTTATTGCCGTTTCCTTAATGTTGAATAACTGCATTTCCATGCTTCTTTGTGTCGGCATGTTGTAATCCGTACCCTTGCGGCAAATAAGATATCCGTTCTCGCGCAGCCAGTTGAACAATCGGTTCTGCCCGATGTCAATGCCGTTCTGATTAAGTAGCTTTGCTAATTCGCCAACCAAGATACTGCCGTGACTTGCAGCAACCGAATCCGCAAATAAGACTTTCGGCTTATCCGCTTCAATCTTCTGCTCTGCTAATCTTCTAGCTTCTTGTTCAGTCTTGAGTTCTGTTGCCAACCTAATAAGAAAATCCGGTGACGTTAATGCCTGTTCCAGTGTTTCACCAGTCATATACGCTCCGTGCTTGCGAATTGTCGGGATGACTTCGTGAGTTATCCAACGCTTGAACGCTTTCGCCGAAGGTTTTCGACTTGAAAGCACTAGGCTGTATAAGCCGTATTCGTTAACAATCCCTTTTTCAGGATTCCCCGGAGTACCGTCATTTAAAATGACACTATTCTTTTCGTCGCTGTCCAACCTTGCCAATGCTTGCCGTGAATTGTTAATGTCTAAACACTCACAAACGTCTTTTGCTACGAACCAAGGGGACCCGTTAATCATCATTGTCCGAACTTGTCCAAACTCTTGATTGTTGAAAACTTGCAACTCTGCTTTCATTCTTTACGCCCCTCTCTAAATTCACTGCTGAACATTGTGTCCCGTGCGTTTGTCGCTTTCTACGACCAACACTTCATTGTCGTTCCCGTAAAGGATATTTACGGCGACTTCAATTACCCGCTCAGGACTAAAATTAATAAACTCAACTTCCTGATTCATTCATTCCCCTTTCTTTCTTAAAGTTCAAATTATTGAACTTTAAGCGCAAAAAAATAGTCGCTTGCCTGTGTGACATCGAGATTTAAAAGGGTTAGGGCCCTTGATATCTCAGGTTGTGAAAACGGGACGTGACCGTTCAGCTTGAGCGATATTGAGCGTTCTGACAGCTCCATTGCCTTTGCAAACGCACTTTGTGACCCGTATATTTCAGTAATTCTACCTTTTAGTTTAGCATAATCAAACCCCACGTTCTCACCTCCTTTCAGTTCAAATTGTTGAACTTTGATTACAATATACACCCTGTTTGATTACATGTCAATAACAAAAGTTTAAAATTTTTAAACTATAATTAAAAACCATTGAACTAAAGTTCAATTTATACTATAATTGTGTCATAAAACAAGGAGGGGTTTAAATGTCGAGTAATACTGCCGAGCGGCTCAAGCACTTGATGTCGCTGCGCAATCTACGGCAAGCCGATATTGTGGAGCGAACGGGGATTGGCAAATCCGCCATAAGTCAATACGTAGCCGGTAAAGTGCTGCCAAAACAGGATAAGTTATATCTGCTTGCGACGGCGTTCAACGTCTCCCCCGCTTGGCTCATGGGATATGACGTCCCCATGGAATGGGCGCCAAACCGCCCTGAGCTGCCCGACGAAGCGTTCAAGCCAAATTTCAAGCGTGTTCCTATGCTAGGATATGCGGCGGCTGGTCAGCCACTCGAAAATCTGGACGGACAAGATACGTATTATGTAGAAACCGATTCACGATATGCCGTTGACTTCTGCATTACCGTTCGTGGTGATTCGATGATAAATGCGGGCATTAATGACGGCGATATTGTCTTTGTTAAGGCTCAGCCTGAAGTACCAAATGGCAAAATTGCTTGTGTCGAAATCGACAATGAACGGGTATGTATTAAGCGGTTCTACAAGACAGACACAGGGGTTATGCTTGTATCGGAAAATCCGAAATACGCACCGCTTCAATTCAGCGAATCTAATTGTACGGATTTTAAAGTTTTGGGGTTGGCGGTGTTAAAGCAAAGCGAAATAAACTAAAAAAGACCCCGCCTGTGCGGGGTTTACTTATACACGGAGAACGATATGAAGAATAAACGAGTAGCCTTATACATTCGCGTAAGCACCGAGGAACAGGCACGGCAAGGCTTATCCCTAGACGCTCAACTTGCCGACCTCAAAAGCTACGCCGATAAGCATAAATACAATATCGTCGGAGTATACACCGACGACGGAGCGTCGGCACGAAAGAAGCCGTTTTCCCGCCGTGCCTTCAAGCAGTTAATAGAAGATATTAAACAGAATAAGATTGACCGTGTTTTATTCATTAAACTTGACCGTTGGTTCAGGTCGGTCAAAGATTACTATAAGGCTCAAGAGATTTTGGATACTCATAAAGTAGACTGGGAGACAACACAGGAAGATTATAATACAACCACGACGAACGGACGGCTTATGCTGAATATCAAACTCTCTATCGCTCAGAACGAATCAGATATGACAAGCGACCGTATTCATTTCGTATTTGCTCAGAAGCGGGCACGACATGAGATATGCAGCGGAAAGATTCCGTTCGGTTATAGCGTTCAAGATAAGAAACTCGTACCAAACGAGAACGCCAAGTACGTGCAACCGCTTTTTGAACACTTTGTCAAGACTCAAAACCTTACCGAAGCGGCACGTTGGATGTGCAGCCACGGGTTCTATTATACGTATGCGAGCGTTAGCCACGTATTGAAGAACGAACGGTACATAGGGCGATCCCGCGGCGATGACAACTTCTGTCAGCCGCTTGTTACGGAAGATATTTTTTATAAAGCTCAAAAGATAATAAAGTCTAAAAAGCTAATCAAGCGGACTCCGACCGGTCGGATATTCCTGTTTACGAGCCTTATACGCTGTCCGATGTGCGGCCACCCGTATACGGGTATCGGCTGTGTCGGTAAAAACAACGGCAAGACGTACTATTATTACCAATGTCCGCAGAGTGTTTCGCCGTTTAAGCCCTGTACTCATCGCGGACGGGTATCCGAAAAGAAGATTGAAGAATCGCTTCTTGACTCATTCGATGAAGCGTATAAAGACTTCCAGTATTCGGTAAGAAAGAAGCAAAAACAGCAGCCTGTTACAACCGACGTTGAGAAGTTAAAACGTAAGCTCGAACGGCTAAAAGAACTGTTCCTGAATGAACTTATCGACCTGGATGAGTATAAGAAGACTCACGCCGAATTATCGGCTGCCATTTCCGAAGTAGAAGCTCCGAAGATACAGCCCTCTACTCCGCTTAATTATTATCTACCGGGCGGTATCCGTCCGTATTATGAGAAGATGACAAGAGAACAGCGACGGCAGTTCTGGCAACAGACAATAGATAGAATCGACCTTGATGAAGATGATACGCCGAGAATTACCTTCCTTTCCTAATTCGTAGTATTAGAATTATCCGTCAGGTTAGTTATTTTACCATAAATAAAAATAAGGCCCCCGATTATTCGGAGGCCTTTTTGCATTACCATTCTTTAATTGTGTACATTAGCGTACCGCCACGAACGCCCGTGCCGTCGGTGTGTACGATTCCTTCAATCCGTCCTGCCTGATAGCCGATTGACAAATAAGGCTTGCCGTCAATATACGTGCCGCCGGCTTTAATCTTGTGGTTGTTCCGTAGGTTGATTTTGTAAACGTCAACTTTCTGGCGTTCATCATCAACAGTTACGACCGTTCTATCCGATTTTGCTCTGGCGGCTGACGGGATCTGACTATCGT
>FLSB01000436.1_pt1 | contig 14821 bp, 23 predicted proteins | sample 1550551 | NCBI WGS metagenome assembly FLSB01 (sample SAMEA4031774, study PRJEB14383) | metagenome | biome: human; feature: oral; material: saliva | place: Philippines | collected 2014 | reverse complement strand
TGTACAGATAAAAGAGGTAGAGCTATTTCAATAGATATGACTAGACCACCTGAAACAGTTGCTAAGGAATTAGTAAGTAATGGATTTGTTACTACTCTAAAAATCAGAACAAATTTGAATACTCGTAAATTAGATAGTAATGCTATATATAGATTAAGAGAAAATAAAGACAAAATCTATACAGGTGATTATGTGAAAGTGCCTGGTGGGCATAGAGCTATTCCATTTGAAAACTTTGATAAATCTAAAATGACCAAAGTTAGAGGTAAAGTTAGAATTGGTGAATATATGTTACCAGTTAAATGGGAAGATAAAGATAGCTTTACTGGCCCAATTACACTTGATAGAATGGAATACTTTGCTCCAGTTATGGGTGGGGATATTAAGAAAGTTCGAGATGAAGAGTATTAAAAAGAAAAAGATAGCTTAACGCTATCTTTTTTTGTTTATAGTTTTAGTTTATAAATAACTTCATCATCAAACTTACTTTTTGAGCCATTAAACTTATCATAAAATTTAATTGCATTTTTATTTTTAATAGAGCAATTTAGTTTTAAGACCTTATTTTCATATAGTAATTGCTGAATTACAGAAGTGCCATAATTCATTTTGCGATACTCTGGCTTAATATATAAGTACCGTAAAATATTAGGATTACAAGGCGATAAGGAATAGAAACCAACAATATTGAAGTTTTCATCATGAATAAAATAAGAGCAATCATCTAGTATTAAATCTTCAGCGTAATTCATAAATAAATCATCATGATAAGATTGCAATTCCTCATAAAAGTCGCCTAATAAATCATCAAATAGAAATATATTAGTTTGGCTTGAGTAAACCTTTGAGCAAAACATAACTATTCCCCTTATTTAGAAAACATTTTTTGGAAGAATCTTTTAGACTCTGGAAGATTTTGAGAGTGGAATGATTCTAGCTTTTCTGTAAGAGTATCTGTTGCTACTGTAAGAGGGGATTTTGGAACTTCAAATTTGTACTCATTAACTTTAACTCTTTTCTCGCTCTCATATTCACAAAGATATAGATAATCAGCATAGTATCTCAAATCATCATCAAAATTCATCATTCGAGAAAAATCGGAAAACATAGAATTTTTCAAAAATGCGGGGCTGTTACGCTCAGTTAGCCATTTGAAATACAAATCATAAATGTAGCCAACAAGAATTTTTTCAGCTGAAGTCAATTCGTTATATTGTTTTTTATTTGGGATAAACATATTAGTACTCCTTTATTTTACAAAAAGCGTTCATAGTCACCATCATGTAGGGCACCTGATTCATAGTGAAAATTGCAATAAGTAAGCAAATCTTCAATACGTTTTTTAACAATTCTTTTATTAGTTGTTTTATGAAGCAAAGTTAATTCTTTTAATTCATCTTGAGAGAATGAATAGTTCAAATCTTTTGCCAATTTTTCAACCTGCATACCTCGTAAAGCTTTTTCCCAATTATCTGTAATATGAAGCCGCGTCATAGCAGGTTGGAAGTTTTCATCAGTCAAAGTGAAAGCTTCTTTAAACAATTCTTTGATTTCTTCAATTGTTTCAAGTCGCTCTTTTGGAGTTTTGTTTTTGAGAATAACATCAAATTCATTTTGTAAATGATAAATGAAACGAGCTTCATCATCAATTTCCATAGCATTAAGCAAAAGTTCAATTTCATCATCTGAATCATTGAAATAAACTTTTGAATAAAGACTATATTTCTCTTTGATAAGTTCTGCTTTATCCAAGATAGCTTTTTCTTTTTGATAAGCTGCAATAACAGAAGCAATAGTTCGCAAATCAGTAACGTCCATATTTTCAAAATCCTTGAATGATAAGATTGTTTCAATATGTTGAGCTTTTTCTGTTTTCTTCATTTCTGCGATTTTCTTTGTTAAATCAATAATCATTTTTAATTCCTCTTTTCATATTTTCTTTATAGTTATATAATACAATAAAGATTTTAATTTGTCAACAATAAAATAATAAAGAAAGTAACTTTTTGTTACTTTCTTTATTTGTTCCAATCTTTAGTTAAAAGTTTCATAATGTTTGCTTTATGTTGTTGAAGTAAAATCATTTTTTCAGAATCAGCTGTCTTTTCTAACTCTTTAATTTTAAGATTACCTACTAGGCAAAGCCATTCCAAAGTTTTTTGCTCATCTTTTGTTAATTTATTCATCTTCTTTTACCTCGAAAATTTTTGAAGTGCCCAAGAAGTAAGGAGCAACAGCTTCAAATTCTTCAGCATTCATTACAACAAGAGCTTTGTCAATAATCATAGCTTGGATAGTAACGTTGTCAGTTTTTAAATCAATTGGGCATTCAGTAGCTACGTATCGAACAGCTTCAGCTAAAACCCAAGGGTCAATATGATTTAGCAATTTTGTAGAGAAGCCTTGCTCTAATGCTCCATTTTCTTCAATACGTTCACGCAATTCTGCTAGTTGAATTTCTTTTTGAGTAAGTTTTTCTGCCATTTTATCTCTCCTTAATTGTTTTGATTGTTTTGTTTTCTAATTGAGCAACTAGTTTGAAATATTCATCTGCTAAATATTTATCAGTACCAACTGTTTCTCGTTTAGTTCCATCAGTAAAGACACAAACAAAAGTTTTGATTTCATTGTTTAGTACTACATTGTTCATTGTTTATCTTCCTTTTCGTTTCTTTATAGTTATATAATACAATAAACATTTTGTTTTGTCAACAACTTTTAATAAAAAATTTAAAAAATAAAAAAGGTAGTTTCCACCACCTTTTTAAATTGTTGTTTTATTTTTCATAAATATTACCGATGATTGTAATAGGTGAATTATCTTCAATCAATTCAGCTAAAGCCGCTTTTTTATTGTATGCTTTTGATTCAACCATAAACAAAGCATGTTCATTATTCCAAAACACATTTACTATTAGTGTTTCATTTTTGGTTTTAACTGCTAGAATATCGCCATCAAAAATTTCTTTGCTATCTTTGTCAAGCAATCCTGTTGATTGCATGATAATAGCATCTTCATCTTCAAGATAAAAGTCATAGGAATAACCGCATACGCACCTTGTTTTACCATCTTCAAAAACAAGAGCTTTTACTCGCAACATTTTTCTAACTTCTGGGTCAGGTAACCATACTCGAAATTTTGGTATCATTTATCTTCCTCCTCGTAAAATTCAATCTTTGCAAAGTGTTTTGGGTGTAGTGTTATCATAGTTTCAGTAGGTTTAATCTGTTGTAGTTGGAGGCACTGTATATTGCCCACTTATAACCACCCTAACATATCAGTTATATGCTTGTAACTTTCCTTTACCTTTATTTCTTCCTCAAAGTAAGGATTTTTCAATATAATCTTGGTCATATTATGCTCCTATTCAAAATTGTCGGCTGCATCTAAAACAGCATCTTCATTTTCATAATAGTTATAGTTATAATCATTACTTTCTAATCCAATGTAAACTTCAAACAAAAGATACTCAATAGTTTCAATCGTTTCATCTTCAACACAAAATAAACAAACTTCGGTACCATCTTCTTGAATTACTTTCTTTAAAAATGTTACCTTATCAAAGAGCGTTTCTAAAACTTCTTGAGCAGTTTGGCTATCTTTAATAAGTGGATTTTCTTTAATCAAATATTGAAATGCTGTTTCTGGTTCTTCGTGGTACAAGAATTGTAGAATAAATCCTATAATTCAAGATTGTTTTTCGTCCGTGACCACAATGACTATTTCATCTTAAATCAGATGAACATTTTAATTTCATTTTCTTATCCGTTTCACCTCGGAGGAATTGCAACTTCAAAGATAATGAAAAGTTATTTTAATCTGAATTTCCACACAGAGCCAGACATCAATCGCTTGGTCTTATTCTGGTTAAGCAGAAATACTATGTTATTTTATTTTATCTTTTAATAACATACCTCTACGGGCAATAACATAAGAAGCTCCAGAGTGTATGTTTAATTTCATTTTAGGGCAATATTTTTGTTTCGCTGTCCAACTAGTCCATGCTGGATTAACTTTATGTAAGAAAATTCTATTTTTAGCACATTTGGAAGTTATAATAGAATCGAATTTTGAATAAGCAAGTGTTGATAACATTTCATTATATTTTTTACCTTTCTTACTTATTAAGTTGTCTTTCTTTTTAGTAAAATCAAGTTTCTCTATAACTAAATCTTTACCTGTATTTAAACAATAATCTTTTAATCTTGTTGCTATATTTTGAAAATCGTTTGTTGTTTGATTGCCTTTACTATATTGATAATCTATATTAAAAGTGTTTATTAAGTTACCGTATTTATCTGTTTCACTTACTGATACAAAACCTTTGTTAAAATCTACTCCTACTACTCCATAACTATCTCTAGTTACACATAAATCTTTGTTATGTTTAAAATTATATATAATTTGGAGAAATACTCGATTATTTTTAATCTTAATTCTATAAGTTAAAGCACTTTCTTTAGTTCTAAGTAGACTCTTTAATAAGTTAGTATAGTTTTTATTATTAAAATTAAATTGGCCATAAACAAATTTATCATCTTCTAAATCAATTTCTTTTCTGACTTTAAAATAGAATTGATTTATTTTAGAGCTATATTCAACTTGAAAATTGAGGTTACAAGCATTATCACCGGCTCTACCTAAGAAATAGATTTCACTATCTCGTTTCTTAACAAATTCTTTATAATCTTTTTGTAATAATTTTTTTGTTCCAAAACAAACTTTATATTTACCGGTTTCAATCTCTGTTTCAAGATTTTTCAATTTTTGCTTTTTAGTATTTAATCTGTTTTGTTTCCAATAAATTTTTATTTTTAGATTTCTATATTTAGTAAAGTTAAAATTTTTAGAATCATTATTTAAGCTAATTCTTTGTAAAGTTCTTTTATCTTTTAATTTGGTTAAATCTTTCTCTAAACTGAGTATTTTTCTTTCTAAGCTCTTTCTTTCAAATTCTTTTAATTCTTTTATAGATTCATAGCTCCCCAACATATTGCTTAATATTGCATCAATAGCTCTGCTTGTTAAATTAAATTCTTCTTTTAGTTGAGCATAAATAACACCTTTATCTTTTAGAGTGATTTTACCATTTTTTATATGGTAGTTTTTAATTCTATGAAATGTTAGTCTCTGAATTTTATTGAATAATTCAATATAATCAGAAATGTATTTACCAGCCAACTGATTATATTCTTTATTCAATTTTAATTCAGTTGTTATCGTAAATACATTACTCATTATTTGATAACTTCTCCTTGTTCAATATAGCTGCTAATAAGCTTTTTTATATCTTCTGTTAATTCTTTTTCAACTAATTTATCATTTTGTTCTGATTGCATTACAATTATTTCTACATCATGATGGTTACAAATTGCTTCTATATACTCAAAACCAAATCCAGTCAATCTTTCTTTATGAGTTATAAAGATTCTATTTACTTCGTCATTTAAAATCATATCTATAAGTTTTAGAAGCTTCTTTCTTTTGCTATTTAATCCACTTCCTAATTCTTTGAGAATTAAAACATTTTTTAAATCAGCTCTATTAGAAAGAATATAATCAACCTGTCTATCTAAATCCCCTTGTTTCTGTTGCCCATAAGATGATACTCGAGCATAAATAACATCTCTTTTAGAATTTGATTCATCTTCATAGAACATATTTTTTGATTTTAAATATTCAATAAGAGTTTCTTTTGGAAGAACTCTTCTATTAGTAGGGCTTCTTTCAAAATTGAGAATACCCTTATTATCCCATTTTTGAATAGTTTTAGTTGATACTTGAAATAAATCAGCAACTTCGCCAGTTGTATAATAATTTTTGTTAATATTTTCTCTTGTAAAAGCCATATTTACCTCTTCTTGTATATTATATATAAATAATATCAGAAAGTCAAATGAAAATATATAGAACATTGTATATCTAATATATCAATATTCCATATATTTCATTACTATTGGTTTGTCCCAAAATCTTTATTTAATCATATTTCAAATCCTTTCATAAAATTAAAGCTCAACATAACTTACGCTAACTGGACAATTTTGTTGTTCTTCCAAAGCTTTTTCATAGTTAGAAATAAAACTTTTGATTGTCTTTGGATAAAGATTGATTTTACGATTGTAGCTGTAACCAACTTCAAAAGTATAACGAGTTGCTTCAATCAATTCCTTTAATGTGCCCTCTAATGTGTAAGTACGGGTACGAGCCATACCGTAAATATTTTTAGTAACTTGATAAATTTTTTCTTTTGCCATTTATTTTTCCTCTTTTCATTTTTTTACAATCTTATTGTATAATAACTTTTTTACTTTGTCAACAATAAAAATCAAAAAATAAAAAATATTTTTCAAATGCTAAAATCTTTAATTCTTGGATTGCTTAGACTGATTTTAGTGTCGTTATATCGTCAATAACTGCACGCTAAAACTGAAAAACTGCAATTTCGATAAATGTATCGACTTTGCAGTAAAACAGCTTAGAGTTGCTTATTTTCATTAGATGTACAGATAGCCATTGTGAATATATTCTGATTTTTCTAACATTGTTCCATAAGCAACTTTTTGATTATTAAACACACCTTTTTGTACATGATAGAAAGTGGATAAGTCAATAACTTTTCTTTCAGTATGAATATTAAGCCATAATGATTTATAACGCTTTTTCAAATCTTCTTCAACAACTTTCAGATTCATAATACTAGTCATATCTTCCTCTTCAGTCCATTCAGAATTATAGCCTAATTGTTCAATAGCTTTAAATAATTCAATGAATTTTTCATAGTTATTGAACTCAACAAAAATCATTTTGTAACTTTCAAGATTATTGATAATTTCTTCTTTAGTAAGTTTATTGCCCAAATATTTTTTCATTTTAGTAAATCTTTCTAATTCCTTTCAATTGCAATAGTTGTTTCAGACCAATTAGTAGGGTTCCAATAAGAAATTTCAAAGTAATTCTCTTTTTTGATTGTTTGATAAATTTCTTTAATCAATTGAGATTTATTCTCAACTGTTTCATAAAAATTACCATTTAATTTTAATTTATAAAATATTAAATGATTTAGAATGAGCCTTAAAATTTGAATACTGCTCCATTCTTCATCTTGGATTAAATATTCTTCAGGCTGGCCAGAATAATCCCATGTTCCGTAATGAGCAGATTGGATTGTTATAGTATATCTATTCATTTTTTCAACTTTCTATATAGATTCCATAAATAATTGTAGTTGTGTAATGATAATATTCTTGCCGGTTTGTATTTACAGAAATAGAGATAACTTTAAATCCTTTTTCTGTAATGCTATCAATAAAATCATTAACTTCTTTATCAAGTTTCCAAGGTGTGTCAGCATAGATGATTTTTTGTTGGAGAACACGAACATCAGTTGGTATCATAATGGGCTTCATAAAAAATTCCTCTTTCTTTATTTCTATAATCATTGTACAACAAAAAACTTTATTTGTCGACCAAAAAGATTTACAAAAATAAAAAAAGTATCTTTGCAGATACTTAATTTCTAAATCAATTTACAATATGTTGAGATTGTTCTTTTTTATCGTCCTTATGAACAAAAGCTTTTAATTCTGCTACAAAATCATCTGGTAATGTTACAATAACAGAAGCTTCACGCTCTTCACGAATTTCTTCAATATAAGGGCTTTCTACTTTGTAAGTTAGGTCAATTTCTTCAATTTCAGTATATGGAAAAGTTTGTTTTTCTTTAATAAAGTTCAACAAGTTCTCAATCTCAGTATATCTCATGGTTTCACTGTTTCTAATTCCAATGTTACTAATTTTTTCTGATTTGTAAACGAGTCCATTCTTTTCAATTAAATAGATTGTTTCATACCAAGACCCTGGCTTAAAAGAAATAGAATAACCTTCATCACGTTTAAGAACTGTTCCAGTTGAATAATATTTAGGTGTGTGTTCCCACTTCCATTCCCAAAAACTTTTAGAATCAAACAAATAGTAAAAAAAGGAAATTGTACAACAGATACCATAAATAAAAATGATTATTCCCAAAATCATAATATGTGTGTATTTACTTGATGCAAGAATAAGCCCCGCAATAGCACAACATATACCCAACATTGATTCAAAACAGAACGCATTAAAGAATCTATCTCCAGCCACTTCTGTTTTTAATTGTACTTTATTTTTCTTCAACCAACTAGTCAAAAGTTTTGTAATCATCTTTCATCAACCTTTCTTTCCTAACAAACTCATATATTTTTCATAAATCACTTCATCAATAATTCTACTAGCAGAGTCAATCTTAGCAAAATCATAAATCAATGCAAGTATATCTTCATCTAGTTTATCTTTCTTGATAGCTTTTGCTGAAATACCATCATGTGCTTTCATGTGCTGATAAATTGCTTCAACAATCTTCAAATGTGAATCACTTAAATCATCTTTGAATTTAACAAGAGCATACAACGCTCCAACGTATTGATGATTAGAGAACATGCTATGATAACCATGAACTTCTACAAAATAATCATGAGCAACACCTCGTGATTGAGATGGTTTTTTAGTAATTCCTTTTCCTAAATCATGTAATTCTGCCAAAGTAACAATTTCATCTTTTGTATAATGAACTGAATCTTCTTGAGCTTTTGCTCCGTCAATAGTCATTTGAATATGAGTATCAATATCTTCAGCATGATAAGGTGAATCATGTTTCATACCTTTAATCATAGCAATTTCATCTTCAAAATCTTTGAAATCACCAATAACTTCAATTTTATCACAATCAACACCAATACGTGGGACTTGCAAGCTTTCGTACATACGGCGAATTACACTTTCAGGCACATTAGCAAATCCAACTCGTTGAGCGTTTTGTTCTAAAATAGTAGCAAGAGGTTTAACCAATACAACAGTTTCAATTTCTGCATACTTCTTGAATTGTTCATAAAATCCTTGACGAAGTTTACGACTTAAGTTAGTAGCGTCATAAAAGATAGTATCATATTGTTTAGACAAAAGAGCTTCTTTCATTCGCTCATGAAGAACTTTAAATACAACTGGAATTGCTTCAGGTTGGTTTCCAGCTTCTAAACTGCCAAATAATTCAATGCGTAACTCGTCAGAAGATAATACCAATGATTTTTCTGTTTTAACTTTTTGAATATATGTTGATTTTCCTACACCAGCAACGCCAACTAATACTTTAACAATTGTCATTTTTTCTTTACCTCGATTCTATAATTCTATTATATGATATAATTTTCTGATTGTCAACATAAAAGTTGAAAAAAAAGAATAATATAACTATAAGTAAATAAAGGAATGAAAGAATGAATAATAAAGAGTTACTAAATGAAATATTACTTGAAAATTCAAATCTTAATGAAGCTCTAAAAGGAGCAGAATATACTTCACAAACAGAAGCACTTATCCAAATGTTAATGGGTAATAATGTTTTCCTTAGTGGCCCAGCGGGATCCGGTAAATCTTTCGTTATTAGAAAGTACTGCGAATTAGTTGAATCGTTTAATCCCAAAGTTAAAATCCATAAAACAAGTACTACTGGATTAAGTGCTATTAACATTGGTGGACAAACTATTCAATCATTCTCTGGTATGGGAATTTATAAACATACCTATGAAGATTATCTTAAGTTACCAGGCGTTACGGATTCGGGCTTGTATAGAGGAAGCTTATTCAAGATTAGAAGTAGTCAAATCTTAATCATAGATGAAGTTTCTATGCTTAGTGCTAGAGATTTGCAATTTCTTGTAGATAGAATTAAAGACATTAAAAAGAATATTAAATATTTACAAATTATTGTATCTGGTGACTTTACTCAATTACAACCAGTTGCTACTAAAAAAGACATCGAAACTTACGGAACAGATTTAGCAGATTTCTGTTATGGAACTAAAGCTTGGAAAGAATTAAACTTCTCTCTTTGCTATTTGGATAAAATCCAAAGAACAAGTGATAGAACATTGAAAGAATTACTTGATAATATTTCATTAGGAAATGGATTATCTAAAGAAGTTGCTGATACAATTAGAACTATTCCAACTTCAACAACTAAATATAAGCCGGGCGTAGCATTATTAGTTTCAACTAACTATCAAGTAGATAAAATCAATGAAGATAATCACAAAATAAATAAAGGTGAGTTATTTACAAATAAAACTTGGTGCAATCCAAGAACTCCCGAAGATAGCGAAAAATACGCTTTTGGAGAATTAAAATTACCAGAAATTCTAAAAGTTAAACATGGCGATACTATTATGATAACTGCTAATGAATCTTCAGCTATGCCGTATTCTGTTCCACACATTAAATATAATTTAGATAATAAAGAACGTTTAATTAGAACAAGTGAAGCTAAAAATCTAAAGAATGGAATGATTGGAACTTTTGAGCTTATTGATAAAGAATCATACTTTAAATATTACGATTCTGAACTTGAGAAAACTTTTTATTATAGATTAAGTGAAATTACTTACGCTAAAGAAGAAGTTACGCCAGCACAACTTAAAGAAAGAGAAGAATTAAAGAAAAGTATCAAAGATAACATTTTAGAACATTATACTAAAGAAGAAGTAAAAGCATATAAAAACAAAAAGAATAAGTATCTAGTAAGTGAAATTGATTCAGAAGTAGAAGATGAATTAGCAAGAGAAATGAAGAAAAGAAAGTTATCTGTTATTCTAGCAGAATGTGCTCAATATCCAATTAAACTTGCTTATGCGATTTCTATTCATAAATCACAAGGACAAAGCTTTGATAATATTACTGTTGATTTAACTAATTGTTGGACTCCTGGGTTAGGTTATGTTGCATTATCAAGAGCAACTTCGCTTAATGGAATTTCATTATTAAGAAATGAATCAAATGGTAGAGTCTTAAATAAGAATGCTATATTAGTAACAGAAGAATCTATTAACATTAAAAAAGATATTATGAAAAAATCGAAAGAACTTAGAAAAGCAAATTTAGATTTCTATAAAAAGATTTTTAATAATGAAATAGATTTAATTGAATTATTAAGAGAAACTCGTCCTAGAATTTTCCCAAAAGTAGAAAATGATGATGAATTTCCATTTTGATTTTGCTAAATAGATTTTTAAATATTCGTAAATCGGGCTACAATATGGCAAAGTTGTGGCTATAAATGTTCGTGAACTAGGCTACATTCGTGGTTAAACACTGGCTAAATTGTTCGTATTTTGAAACTAGAAAAACACTTAGATTTTTAGTCTAAGTGTTTTTTATTTTATTTATCGCCAAAATAAATTTTCAAGCAATCTTTTTCTAATATTTTTTCGTGAATATTTTCTTGCAGTTTGTTTTCATATTCACCGTCAAATGGTACATAGATAAAGTCACTTGAATCATCTACATAAATCACTTCTAAAGCAACGATGTCTAAATGGGTTGTTAATCTCTCATAAGCATTGTACTTCCCATCAGAGAAAGAAGTTTGTTTGGTTTTAAGTTGCTCTAAATCAAAAGTTAGAATTGCTTCTTTAGAATGTAGAGATTCTATTTTAGTAGTATCATCTTTTAATTTACGAATTTCTATATATTTCTCTACTCCAATAAATTCTGCTTCAATTAAATCTGACTTTGATAAAGTTATAGATTCACAATTCTCTAAAATAAGTTTATAGATTTTTACTGATTTTTCGTTCATTTAATCTCCTTGATTTTATATTTTCTTTAAATATATCTATTTTAGAACTTTAAATTCAACTGTTGACGCTTTTAACTTTCTTGTTAAGGTGTTGTTATTCCAATTGTTTTCAATTTTATAGATAACTAAAGTTTTATGGTTTTCTTTTTCATATAAAACTTTAAAATAGTAATCGTAAGAATCATTTCCTTTGTAATATGCTTTTCTAGTAAAATCAACAACTAAGTCATTATAAAATAATTTTGTTAATTCTTTAAATGGTTCATCTGATTTATAAGCTTTAAAAACTTTTTCAATAGGAACAAAATCATTTCCTAACTTAGTATCTTCTAATTTAACTGATTTTAAATCTTGCTCTTCAAAAGAATTGATTACATCATCTTTAGAAATATTAACAACAAGCAACTGCTCTTTTAAAAATGTTTCCATTTTTCGTTGTGGCATAAAAATGTCAGTTTTTTTACCGTTAATAACAAGTTGGAATTGTGTTGATTTTAATTTAGCGTAGCTAGAATTGCTTGAATCTAAATACCCAATTAAATTGATTTCATCTCCAACATTTAATGTTTTAGTTAATGTAGTTTTTTTGATAATTTCTTTTACAATATATAAATCCGTTTTAACTGTAATATTCATTCTATTACCCCTTTCCTTTTTCTAATTTAATTATATAACAATTTAAGAAAAAAAGCAATATATAATTTAAAATAAAAAAGAACTTCATTTAGAAGCTCTTTTCTTATTTTTTATTTTTAGTTATTTCATTCATAAATATAACTTCTGAAGCTATAATATAGGGTTGTAACCATATTGATAAAATTCCCATAGTGAAAACTGATAAAAATTCCCAGCCTAAGAAGCTTAATTCTTGAATGAATAATGCCATTTTGTTGCCGTCCATGTCAATTCTACTCTTTGTAATATTTTCCATAGGACTATTTTCTTTATAATCATTAGAATGGTATACAGCTAAAGAATAAGAAAAACCTTTAACTAAAGCAATAAATGGACCAGCAAGTGGAATCAATGCCCAACAAAATACTAGAACATCTGATACAAGGAATGTATATATGTTTTCTCTAGTTAGACAGTTAAAAATGTCTTTAACTTGATTTGTAAAGCCTTCAGCAATTTCTATTTCATTTTTTACAACTTTATATAAGTATATTTGAGCAGCCAAAGCATAAAAAGCCATTATAAATCCAAATGAATATACTGGAAAATGATAATTTTCAGGCATTAGAAATACTGTTAGAAAAACTATAACTGATAATAGAAGATAGGGGATTCCTATCGCTTTCCAAACCTGGTTTCTTTTAATCAAAGCTCTTGCTTGTTCTTTGATTTCAATTCTTGATAGCATAAAAATTTACCTCGATAATTTTAATATTCTGTTAGAATATCGAGGTTTATTCATAACTCAACATATTATAGAAATAGCTTCAAAAGCAGTGTTTTTACTGACTTTTTGTTTGTTTAATATCTGTTATATTTATAGCTAAGTTTAGGAAGAGCAGAATCTTCGGGAAGAGTATCAAGTAATTCTTTCAATTCCTTAACAGTGTTAAATTTTGTGAAATCAATAGTTTTATCAAGAGTTGTAAATGGAGTAGCACCTGTATCAGAAAAATCATCATCACCATATGTGACTTTCCATTCAAAATAGTTACCAAAATCTGTTTCTACTACGTTTAAATAAGTAATTCCAATCCAATAATCTCCATATTCAAAATAAGGGTAAGCTAAATGATTAAGAAGTTCAATCAATTCATTTCTAGTAAGCATTTCAGCTACTTTTGGAAGAGAGCTTATTGTTAATCCAGCACTTGGGTAAGTATCATAAGCTAACACACCAGAAATAAATTTAAGATAAAGTGGTACTAATTCTTGATTAGGATTTTCAATTTCTTCTTTAGTAATTTCATAATCTAAATCAACTGAATCAGAAAAGTTTTCAATCGGGACATTCCTCGACTCGCTATTGAATACTGCAATATTTTTAATGATTTCTGATAGTTTCTTTGGAGTTAAATATTTGAGATTAGGATTTTGAAAATCTTTCCCATGATAATATTCATTTCTTCCGTAGTCTCGTTTAAAATTCAATTCAATTTTTGTTTTTGTAATAGCCATATTAACTCTCTTTTCTATTCATTTCTTTTAAAGTATATTCTAGGATTGTTTCGCCATCTGGTACATGGTCATAATTCCAATTAAGACCGTCAAGTAAAGTAAATTTGTTCCAAGTATAGAGCCAATCTTCCATTCGTGATTGAATATGTTCATTGCTCCAATTTGTTTCAATATATTCTTCATCAGTCTTTTTTTCTAGGTAAATAGGGTTGCCCTCTAATTGCATAAATTCATTTAAGAACGGGCCTTCATATTCATTTTGTTCTAATGATTCTTTGCTTAGCAATTTTTCTAGTTTTTCCATAGTTGTTTCTTGCCAAATACAGATGGGTAATTTGGTTTCAATAGGAAAACCATCTTTAGTTTTAGTTTTCATGAGTTCTTCACCACGAAGCATTTCTCTATTATAGAACTCAAAAAACAATTTTCCATTTCTTGTCTGAATAATATTGAGTAAAGGGCCTTCCATTCCAGCAATACCACCCAATAAATATAGACAAGTTCTATTTTTAACATCACTAAATTTCATTTATTAACCTCAATCTTTAGTTTTTAATCTTTTTAAAGTAGAATATAGAGAACTTAATTTATGATAACTATCATGTGTAAGTGTTTCATTTTCTGCAACAGTTGTTATATTCTTTCTAATCCAATTAGCAACTTCATCACAATCTTTCATCAATTTACTTTGCTCAGCTTTAGTTAAAAGATGATTGTTTCTTTTTAGAATAATCAAAGCATGATTCACTTCAAAAGTAGAAAAGCCCACCTCAAAAACCTTGAATAATCCATGCTCGAGCGCAAGTTCTATAATCTCTTTATTGAACTCATATTCAAATTGGTTTACAAGATTGTAGGGCTTCTTGCTTAAATAAGATAATTTATTTAATTTGTTTGTGTAATCATTCAGAGTTATAGAATGAGGCTCCTCAATTAAAGAATGAAGAAACAGTCTATTAGTATCCATTTTTTGTTTTGCCTTTCAATTTTCATTTGTATTATTATATAATATTTTTTAAATT
>FLSB01010383.1_pt1 | contig 14830 bp, 17 predicted proteins | sample 1550551 | NCBI WGS metagenome assembly FLSB01 (sample SAMEA4031774, study PRJEB14383) | metagenome | biome: human; feature: oral; material: saliva | place: Philippines | collected 2014 | reverse complement strand
GTTGAGTTCGAAGGCGAAACTTACCCATTGATCCGTGTGGAAATTTCATCAGACTCACACCCATTCTACACTGGACGTCAAAAGTTCACTCAAGCAGATGGACGCGTGGATCGTTTCAACAAAAAATACGGTCTCAAATAATGATAAAAAAGAACAGTTTCGACTGTTCTTTTTTTATTATGTGACTACTGATTCAAAACATTTTAGTATAATATTAAACACTTTTATGGAATGTCTCCTACAATATCATAAATGACACACAAATTACGTGATTTCATATAAAATTTAAAAATCTGAATTGTTTTTAAAATTTTTATACTCTCTAAAAACACCTCTATAATACATACTCAGACCTAATATAGCAATAAATTTATGAATAATAGTATTTGATTCGAATAAAATGTTAATGGCTATCCCAGTCATTATAAAACTAATTGCAATTATTAAACGATGCTTCATCTGTACCTCAACTTTCTATATCTCCAGTTCTTCCCAAAAAGCTTATAATAGCTCCACCATGTCCTCCTAAAGCAACAATACCTTCTCAAAGCATGAAAGTCCACCTTCAATGCTGGTCAATATTACTTCAAATTGTTTCATCATTGTATCCATCATGGATATCTCCTTACATTTATATGAATTGTTTTATCTTGTTAAAAGCTCTATGAGTTTATAATACTCATTTTTCCTTATTTCGTTATCCCTAAAGAAATTAATCCTTGAGCTAGATTTTTACTCAATTGTCCATATGTGGCAATTTCTTTATAAAATGTCGCAACCTTTGGGCTCATTGATTTGTGACTATGAATCCCACTAACAGCCTGCTGACGAAGAGCTTCTGCCAACTTCATGACAACTCTCTGCTCATTTTTTGTATTCTCTAATAGAGTTTTATGATGTAATAAAATATCTCGTTCATTTTTATGAATCTCTGTATCTAAAATCAAATTGTAAACCTTATTGAGAATTTCTTCTGTTCTCTTATCCATAAATTATCCTCTATAACCTGAAAGACAATAGCTCCTCCCCAATGATGATATCCAACCATTAGCCATGACATCTTTAGTTGACTCAAAATCACACTTAGTTACAATATCTCCATTCTCAATTTGGAAATTAACAGATGAAACATTGTCCAAACATGTAATGAGGCGAAAAAGTATCGTCATCACAACCTTATAAAGTTCCCTTTTGGTTCATTCCTTTTAAACCTATACAAATCAATAGTAGAGTGGCTATGATATCAACAATATCTTGTGACTTTAGTAAAGACAAAACTCCTAGAGAAATAATATAAAATATACTAATTATTTTTCTCATTATCTACAAAAACTTCCTGCCTCTAGCCCGCCTGTTGAAATCGCAAATGCAACACTAACAGGATCAGCGTTGAAAAAGCCCATCTCAACCATCCCTGCCGTATCTAAAATACATGTCAAGTCATTTTTACCTCCTTCAACAGTAGCAAGAGCATCAGCTTTGAGCACATTAACTTGTTCGATAATTTTTATATTCACAATGGATACATCCTATATAATAGGTATTTTTTGTCAGATTATAACCTTGACAAGTTCAGTATAGCAGAACAAAATCGATTTTTACCACAAAGTCTTTACATGCTGCTAACTCCACTTATCTTCAAATTTAAATAGACACATTATCGGAGTTATTAATAAGAAAAAATCTAACCAATTTAGATAGTTCATAATATAAGATATAATACCAGCCATAACGAAAAGGTACAAAGCTGTACGATATCCTCTCTTTGGATTTTTATCAGCCTTGGTGTTAAAAATAATGTACACGCAACAAATCGCAATGAGTATAAGCTGAATCATAGTTTCATTTAACATATTAGCACCTCTTCTTTTTTAAAACTATTTTGAATGAGTTGTTTTTGCTTCCACGATGAGTAGATCCTCTATAATATATGATTTTATGAGATTATAACCTTGACAAGTTCAGTATATCAGGAAAGAAGAGACTTTTACCACAAAGTCTTTAAATGTACTTTTTTCATCACGAAACGTATTTTTTCATGATTTTTAACCTTTCAAAATTAAAAATAAGCCATTTTAAAATTTGTTCCACAAATCGCTACTAGATATTGTGAAATCGTCACTTTAGCTTTTTTGCCAAGTTTTATTGTTAAGACTATTGCCTAGATCATTTACAGGAACTAGCTAAAAAATAAGGAAGGTACAACTTACCTTACTATCATCATGTAATCCAAAGAAATAGACTTTGAAACCAGAGCCATTCAAACTGATATGATCCTCTTTAACATAGAGGAAATTCCTTATCTCTCCATAGTTTCCATTAATGAATACCTTATCTATTAAAAAAAGACTATCTTATCATTTGGCCCCTGACTCTAGAGTCAAAGTAATGAAAGAGAGTCTCCATAAAATGGTTACGTCAGAATTCCTATCTTTGCTATAAATTGAGCATTTAAATGTATATAAAGTCATAACAAAAGAGCCCCCTTAAAATATTCTATAGAATATCCTAAGAATGGTCACTCATTTAAAGTTCTATTTCCAAGATTTGTGTAAAGACATAATTTTTACTTGTGGTTTTCAAACATACATTTGGATAAGACTTTAAAATTCTCCGAACATTGGCCAATCCTATACCCCGACCTTCTCCTTTTGAAGAATTGTCACGCTTGAATATATCTCTCAATTCTATCTCTCTTTCTAAAGTAGAATTTTTAACAATCATGACTAATTTATTCCATTCTGTATCTTCAAGGAAACAGACGGCTATTCCTCCTTCTGCTGCGGACTCTATAGCATTATCTAACAAGATAGAAGTAATTGTTAAGAAGTCTATTTGTTCCATATTTTTTATAGAGAACTGTTCACCAATCTCCAGGGAAACTGGAACAGATAAGTTTTGGGCCTCCGATAACTTAGATAATAGTAAACTCTTTAGCGCCAAATCATTGATATTTTTTAGATATGCTACATCAAAACGCTTGCCTTTTAATTTTTTACCAGAATTTTTCAAAACACTATCATAAACTTGAGAAACCAGATTAATATCTTTTTGATCTATACCTATTTTTAAGCTCGATAAAATATTAGCATAATCATGTCTAAAGCTTCTAATTTCTTGATACAGCCCCTCAACTTGTTGACTATAATTACTAAGATTTTGCAATTGAATTTCTTTTTGTAGAACGACTTTCTCCTGTAGTTCTTGAAGTAATCTTCTATCCAAGAGATTAACAAAACAAATAAACAATAAAAAGTAAACTGCTGTCCATAATTCTTTATAATCCAACATTCTATCCCAACTTAATTTATCACTGTAGTTTATATAAGATGGTAAGATAAAATAGGCTAGCATTAAAATATCCGCAGTAATTAAAATAAATTTTGTCTTTCTATCCAAGTTCTTTATTTTTAAATGACTAAAATTATATCGAAAGAGACTAATAAGAAAAAACACAATAATTTCAGCTAATAAAGAGAAAATCATTATTCCTAGATTAGTTTCATATAGTCTATACAATATTGGAATCTTAGAAATTATAAAGTAACCTAAAAAATTTTTGATGACATCCCAAAATCCAAGTGGAAATAATGAGTAAAAAAGTAATAAAGAAACCTTACTTCTTAATTCACCAATGGACAAAGTATATAGGATAAAAAAAATGGGATAAACCAATAATGATCCAAGAAAATAAAGTCCAGTTGATTTAAATAAAACAATAAGTAGTAATGATAAAAGATGGAACAGAATAATGGACATTACTACTTTTTTTAGATTTAATCTCTCACCTACAACCTTAGTATGGATACATAACAATAGAAAAACACCTATAATATTTAGAAAAAATATCATCTAAATCTCCTTAGTCATGAAGTCTTTCGATAGCTTTCATAAGTGGACGAATTTTTAATCTAGAGACAATACAAGAGGACCCGTTCTGAAAATGAACTAATCGATTTTCTTTATCAATTAAAGATATATTATAAGGATTTACGATAAATGATCTATGACATTGAAATAAACGTGGTTCCTGTTTAAGAATATCTGACAATTGTCCATAAAATTCAACTATGTCTCGTTTGGAATAGAGAGTCAACTTATGAGCAATTGTTGATGTTTCAATATACAATAAATCTTTAAAAGGGACTTGAATTTGAGCTTTGGATCCTGTAAATATAAAAGAGTCCTCAGATACTGTTATTCCTTGATTATCGCTAACACTTAAAATAACATTTTCAATTCGTTTGATAAATAATGGTTCAGGTAATTCTTTATCAATGAAATCAATAGCTGATACTAAATATTCAAAAGATACAGGCATAAACTCAGAATGTGATGTTACAAAAGCAATCACTGCTTGAGAATCAAGTTTTCTGATTTCTCTAGCAACGTCTAATCCTCTTTTGTCATCATCTTTTATTTCAATATCAAGTAAAAATAATTGATGATTTCCTCTCTCTGAAATGTCCTCTAAAAGCTGTTGAGGTTTTCCATAAACCTCAAAATGCCTATACTCAATCTTATTATCAACCAAAATTTTTTTGACAATATTTTCAATTCTAGTCTGTTGTAAAAAATTATCTTCTAGTATAAAAATATTCACTACTTCACTCCTATATATTTTTCCACTGATTTTTTAATATTGTAAAGTGTCTTCTAGAACAAGCGATGTCTGATACTCTATCATCCAAAAACATAATTGTTCTTGTCTCATGATTAAATCCTGCTATTTTATCTTTATTTACAAGAAACTTTCTATGGCATCTAATAAGTTCTTCTGTACTTTCCTCTTCGATTTTAGCTAGTGAGGTTGAAGCTTCAAAATTCCCTTCGGCTGTTACAAAAAGAACAGCATGAGCTTTTGTTGGGTGAGTTGTAACATAAAAAATTTTAGAGAGTGGTACCTTTACGATAGCTCTATCTTGATATAAAATGTAGTCTTTCATATTTAATCTCCTCCTATCAGTTTAATCTTATCAGAATTATGGAAATTAAATTGTAAAAATCTCAAATGGTTTATATACCATCTTAAATGGTAAAATTTTTCCTAGTTTAGACATTTCATGATAAAATAGAGACTTTTTAGTATCTCAATAATATTAATCTTTCTTCATTTGATAAACTAATTTCTAATGAAAGGAAAGCTATGAAGGCAATTCAAATTTTACACTACTCTTTATTTAGCTATATTTTATCTCTGTATTTAAAATATTATTTCTTAAAAAAACATTTAAAAATACAAAAATTTTACAAGGACATAAGATTAACTACAAATATAAATCTTCTACTTATTTTATCATAAAATCAAGGTCTCTAATATCTAAAAAAGTTTCCTATCTAAACACTACTTCTGTTTTTAGTTGTTTTGATTCTTGATATGGAATGAAAATGATATCTAACAGTCAATCCATTTTTTCAAGATCTTGGACGGACATATCAGATAATCTATGAATTAGCTTCTTAAATATATCACTATTGTCCTGATTTTTCTTAAAATTTTGTAAACATCAATTATGACCACCCATAGAAGGCTTAATCATGAATTTTTAAAATCAGTTTTTAATTCCAAATTTTCCAAGCTCAAAAAAACTTTGCACTCTAGCTAGCCACACAATGGTTTCCAGAGTACAAAGTTTTTAAAATTAGTGCAGTTTTAGTCTTCCTTATCTTGATTTTCAGTTCCTTTAACTGCTTTTTTAAATTCAGATAGCATTTTACCAATTGATTCGCCTAATTCAGGCAATCGTTTTGGTCCAAAGATTAAGAGAGCTCCTAAAACGATGATAATCAATCCTGGTGCTCCGATATCACGTAAGATTCCCATTTCTCGCTCCTTTCTGCTTGCGTTTCATAATGTGTTTGCTGATAGCAATACTTAATTCATAGAGTAATATCAAGGGGGCAGTCATTGCCAAATCGCTGACAAAATCGGCTGGTGTCAAGATGACTGCAAGTACCAATAAGATAAAATAGGCGTATCGGCGATAAGCGGTCAATAATTCTGGTCCAATGAGTCCAATAGACGTCAAAAAGGCAATGATAACTGGCAATTCAAAAATCAGAGCCAAGGGCAAGGTCGTTTGAAAGACAAAGGACAGATAATTTTGAGCTGTTAACTGCGTTTCAAATAGACCTTCTCCCAACCCTAATAAAACCTGAAGTAAGGCTGGTGTTACAAAGTAAAAACCAAAAGCCAGTCCAACTAGAAAACAAAGGAAACTAGCTGGAATATAGGCAAAAATCGCTCTAGCTTCTTCCTTCTTTAAACCGGGTTTGATGAAAGACCAAATATGATACACTATGTAAGGCAAGGTGATGGTAAAGGCCATCAGACTAGCCAGACGTATGTAAATCCATAAAATATCGTTAGGACCTAAAACAATCAACTTTTGCTGGAAAGATTGGGTCACATACTGGTAAATTTGATCTGCAAAAAGCAGTGAAACACAGAATACCAAAAAGAAACAAATGACCACTGCCAATAATCTCTTTCTAAATTCTACCAGATGTTCAACGATTGTCAATTCTTTTCTATCCATCTATTTTTCACCCTGTCTAAAAGTGACAATCAAGACAATGACAACAAAGATTAGCTGGCTGGCCAATCCTTCCCAACTTGGGTAAATTCCAAGTAAGTCGATTGTTGGAAATCCTGTCAGCAAGTGATTTGGTGCCATATTGGTCAACTGAAGAGCATGGACACTAACTCCCAGCATCTTGAATGCCAAAGCATAAATCATCCAAGTCAGGATAAAGAAGACCTTATGAGGCAGGAAGAATTGACTGGCCTTGTTCATCACGATTGCAATAATTACCAGAACCAGCAAGGCAAGTGAAATTCCCAAGACAAATTCAAAGCTGGAAATTCTTGGTAAAATTCCGACATAAAAGAGAATGGTTTCTGCTCCCTCACGGAAAACAGCTAGAAAACTGAGGGCAAACATGGAAATAAAGGAACCTGTTTTGGTCACTGTTTCCATTTGCGACTCCATAAAGGAATTCCATTTTTTGACCGAGTATTTACTGTGGAGCCAGATTCCAATCAAAATCATCATAGCCACTGCAAAAATCCCCACTGCTCCTTCGATGATTTCGCGATTGGAGCCTGATGTGACTGCTGGAAAAGCAATTTGCAGGATGAAAGCAATGACAAGACTGGCCATGATTCCTGTGATAGCACCACCATAAACCCACTTGAGCCCTTTACGCATCTTGGCTGCTTTCAAGGTTGTTACCAAGGCCATAACAATTAAAAGGGCCTCCACTCCTTCTCTTAGGAGAATCAGCATGGCATCAAAGGCATTGTAACGTGCGCTGGTATCAATTTGTGATAAATCTGCAATCAGTTTTTCTAATTTTTCTTGGTATTCCTTCTCACTTCCCTTGACCATAATCACAGGGCTTTCGTTTTCCACTCGAGTATAGAGGGACGGATTGGTCGTGCTGACAGAACCCTCAATTGTTGGCCAGATAGTAATAAATTCCTTCATACTGGCTGCCCCTGATGATTGATCACCCGTTTGGAATTGTTCTAAAGCCTTCTTCAAAAGGGCAATACCGTCTTTAAGACTTAAATCAGAAGATGTTTCTGCGACTTCTTTTCCAGTTACAAAATCATCAATAGCCTTTTTTAAGTCCTCAAAGGAAGTCTGGATTGAGTTAAAATCTGTAGGCTCGGTTTCCATGCTACTACGCAGAAAGGAGATAGCTGTTTCAACACGTCCATAATGGGCCGTACTATTGTCACGAACCACACTTTCATTGATAGTCCAAGTGGAATTCATTTTTTTAAAAGCCTCTCGAACCTTTTCCAAATCTTTGGAGGCAATGGCCTGCTCCAAAACTTCAAAACGAGGACTTAGACGGTTGACCAATTTTCCCTTTTCCGCATCTAAGTCAACAGGATTTTGTTCTTTTTCAAAGGCTAATAAGGCTGAAGAAAGTTCGGTGAGTTTGTCTTCAGTAATCTCTCCTGATTGTGCTAACTTTTCCTTGACGACTTTACCAGCCTCAGAATTGCTGTCTTCTACTCTTTCGAAGTCTGATGCCATCTCCTGAACGAGTTTCTGGGCCTCAGACTGATTGCCATTTTTGACCTCTTTAGAAGCATCTGTGATTTTCACAAAGTAAGAACTCAGACTCTCTTGTGCCCCTACTGGAGAAAGGATTAAAAATGATAGGGCTAAAACCAATAACCAGTTTCTAGCCTTCCAATAATTTCTGACCAATGTAACCTCCTTTCTCCACACCACCAAAGCAAGCAAAGAGTCCACTACCGATGTGAGTGATGTATTCATTCATCTTATCTGTAGCACCTAGATTGGTTTGAACCTTGACAAAGTTATCAGGATCTTTCTGGAAAGAAATGAAGAGCAGACCCGTATCAAACTGACCAGTTTTATCATCGATCCCATCAGAGTAAGAATAAGAACGACGCAAAAGGGGTTTGTCCACTTCCTTAGCCAAACGAACATGCGAATCATCAGGTAAGAGACTCAAATCCACTTCATCAAACTCATTCTTCTTACCAAAGGGAGCACCACTTTCTTTGTAACGGCCAAAGGTATTTTCTTGTTCTTCAAGACTAGTACGGTCCCAAGTCTCTAAAAACATCTGAATCCGACGAACTGCCATATAAGAACCATTTTCCATCCAGTCCTTACTATCAGCCCAGATAACCCGGTCAAAGTCTTGCTCCTTGGTTGGATTTGCTGTTCCATCCTTAAAACCAAAGAGATTACGCGGAGTCTCCATTCGATCCCCGATTGCTGCAAATCCAGACTGACTCCAACGGAGGGTCACGGCATTTCTCCCCTTACGGATAAGATTGCGAATAGCATGAAAGGCAACCTGCTCATCATCGGCACAAGCCTGAATGACAATATCCCCACCAGTATATTTTTCACGCAATTGCTCTTTAGGGAATGGCGGTAAATCTCTGAACACTTGAGGACGCTTGTTTTCTAAGTTCATCTTTTTCAAGAAACTTGCAGACACACCAAAAGTCAGCGTCAAACGATGAGGATTAAGCCCGACTGTCTCTCCAGTATCGCTAGGAGGCAAGAGAGCATTATGGCCATCTTTTTTAACCAATTCTCCCTCAACCAACTTGGCACTATAATCCGTCCAATCCTTGAACAACTGGATAATCTTATCCTTATCCGTCGTATGCAAGTCCAAGACAACAAAATAAATATTCTTTTGCATGGGCGTACTAATCCCAGCTTGATGCTTGCCATAAAAAGCAATTTTTTCATTTCCGTACGAGATTTTTTCCTGAGTCCCAAGCTTAGGTGCGAAAAAAGCAGAAGCACCAGAGAGTCCTAGCGCTAAACCAGCCCCTCCAATGCCTGCTTTTTTTAGAAATTCTCGACGGTCCATTTTCTTTTCAAAAAACTTTTCGTCTTTTTCAGTCATAACTCTTATTCTCCACTAAGAAATTTACCCATTTGTGATAGAGGTTCACCAAGTTTTGTCACCGCTTCTGACAATTCTTTGGTATCTTCTTTTGTCAAATCTGTATAGAGTTTGTAGTGTTCCTTGTCTGTCATATGTTTATCCAGCAAACTATTAACAGACTTGAAATCTGCTTCCAATTCTTTGACTAGGTTAGCATCTGATTTTTCAAGTAAAGGTTTAAAGAGTTGGAAAATCTTCTCAGCACCCTCGATATTGGCACGGAAGTCATACAAGTCTGTATGAGAATAAATTTCCTCTTCACCTGTAATCTTGCTTGTTGCCACTTCGTTAAGCAAGTCAACTGCTCCTGTCAACATGACCTTGTAGTCCACATCAACAGTTGCAATCTTGGCTTTCAATTCTTTGATATCATTGACCAACTGATCGCCATAACTTTCAGTTCCTTTAGTTGTATTGTCTTCCCAAAGGATACGCTCGATACGGTGGAAACCTGACCAACCTTCTTCTGTCTTGTTTTCGTCCATATAGTCTGCCAAACGGAAGTCAATCTTGACATCTGACTCACCAAAACTCTCAGCAATCGGTTCTGAACGCTCATAAGACATACGAATCAGTGGATAAACCTTCTTAGCCTCTTCTAACTTGCCTTCTTTCAACAGTTTGACAAAGCCTTCCGTATCTGTCAACAGTTTATCGATTTGCTCTTGCACAAAAGTCTTATAGTCAGCTGTGGCCTTATCAAGCATTTTTTGCTTGTCTTCAGACAAGGCTGTCACCTTAGAGGAATCACTTGTGTTGCTTTGCTTAGATTGATTATTAGCACAAGCAGTCAATAGCAAGGCTGAAGATAAAAGGACAAAACCTAGTTTTTTCATTGTATACTCCTATTGGTTCAGGCTCCCTGAATTAATTTTACGTTTCATTATATCATGTTTTCACTCATTTTTCAATAAATTTTCAGACAATTTAATGTTTTAAATTTAAACTAATATTAGACTTTTAACCTCAAAATTGATAAAATAGGAAAGAAAATAATTGTAAAAGGAAACAGTAAATCACCATGATGAACATGCAAAATATGATGCGTCAAGCACAGAAACTTCAAAAACAAATGGAACAAAGCCAAGCAGAACTTGCTGCTATGCAATTTGTTGGCAAATCTGCTCAAGATCTTGTCCAAGCGACCTTAACTGGCGATAAGAAAGTTGTCAGCATTGACTTCAATCCAGCTGTCGTTGACCCAGAAGACCTTGAAACACTTTCAGATATGACTGTTCAAGCTATCAACTCTGCTCTTGAACAAATCGATGAAACTACCAAGAAAAAACTAGGTGCTTTCGCCGGGAAATTGCCATTCTAATAAAAAAGGCTCTATAATATTTATAGTGGGTAAATCCCTTATAGATATTATGGAGCCTATTTTGATGTAGAAAAAGTCCCATAAAATCTATAATGAAAAGCGATCAAACAATCATTAGAAAGAATCCTATGGAACAATTACATTTTATCACAACTGCTTGATATTGAAAACTTTTTTCTCATACTAAGTCCTAAACGCTAAAATCATTCTTAATCTTTTTTACCATTTGTTATTATATTCCTAAATTCCGGCTAGAACAGTCCACCAGACTGTTCTACTTCAATACTTAAGGCAAGTTGTAAGTCATGCCAAACCATGAAGCAATTTAATCAAAAATTTCATGAGTACATGATCATCAACCTCTACTAACAGCATAGCAGTAAACTATTGTATCACCTACTTTTTGTATGCGCTTAACTACTAAAGAGATTATAGGGACACTCTTGAGTTACCAAGAAGAATCAAAGCAACACTATAATCTCTTACATTTTTACTTCTAAAGTAAGGTTTTGCGTACTCATTGAGAAGAATATAGAGCTAGTTCTTCCTCGCTTTCAGGCTGAGTCTGGGACAAAAGTCTAACATTAAATATAAAAAGCGAACAACACGAGTTATCTGACACTCAGAATTCTGTCTTGTTCGCTTTTCTGTCTAATCTATCGATTTTAAAAATTGATAATAAAGAATTCCTAAAATCAAAATCTTGTTATCCCAGCCTCATAATCACCGCCCTTCAATTACCTTGTTCCAACATAAAATTAGGAGAGAATAATAATCTTATCCAATGCAATACCTTTGATTTTCGAAACTTTGACAACTTCAAAAAACAGATTTTTACAATTCGCAATATCAAAAAAGAAAGGACAAAATTTGCCCCTTCTAGATCTTATCTTTGCTTCAATCCATTACAATGGATAGAGAACTCAATTTCTTATAGGTAAAGGAATTTGAAGATAGCTACTGCTGCAATTGCTGCTGCGATAGGTGCTACTACTGGTACCCAAGAATACCACCATTTTGAATCCCCTTTGTGCTCACCAAGAACTGATTTTGGAAGGAAAGCATGAAGGAGACGTGGACCAAAGTCACGGGCTGGGTTCAAGGCAGGTCCTGTAGGTCCACCAAGTGATGTTACTAAGGCCATAACGAGGAAACCAAGTGCCAAGTGAGCAATTCCAAGACCTGATGTCATAAATGGCGCTACTTGTTCTTTAGCTTGATCAAGTGCTGCTGTCACTTGTTCTTGAGGAATTGTTTGACCTTGAGTAGTTGCTTGAGCAACTTGAGAATTGATAGCCGCTTGCGCTTTTGACACTAGTTCAGCACCAAAGAAGTTTTTAGTTAAACCAAGCGCTGCAAAGAAAAGAACAAATGAACCAACAAACTCGTTTACAAAACCATTAACAGTTGCTGCAAAGCGTGATTCTTTTGAACCATTATCCAAACTTGAAATTGTTGAGAAAGTACCCAAGATGTTGTTTGGATTTTCAGTTTTCAAGTAGTATGGGCGATGTGTTGCCACAACCAAGGCTTGGCCAAAGATAGCACCCAAAACTTGTGCGATGATATAAGGCGCAACTTGTGCCCAAGGGAATAGACCGCTGACTGCAAGTCCAAGAGTGAAGGCTGGGTTGATGTGGTTTCCAGATACGTTACCAAACATCAAAGCAGGAATCATAACCCCCATACCATAACCAACAGCGATAACGATCCAGCCACTTTGGTGACCTTTCGTACCTTTAAGTTCAACGTTGGCAACTGCACCATTTCCAAGAATGATCAAAAGAGCAGTAGCCAAAAATTCAGTGGCATATTTAATTGCCCATGTGAAATCCATTTGATAGATTCTCCTTAAAATTTTTTAGACAATCATTATTCTATCAATTTTTACATCTTTTAGCAACTACTTTCCTGAAAGATTATGACAGAAAACGATTCCAAATCTTATAAACTAATCTTGGTTTTCAATATATTCCCAATTCATTAGGTTATCTGTGCTAGTCTGATGCTTTTAAATCAATTCCTTCTGATACATGGTATAGGGAATAAGAAGTATCTTTCACCATTCACAAATAAAAACATAGTTTTATTCGCTACCATAACCTGCATCGAGCACGATATATTGAAATCAGTGTGAAGCATGCTAAAGTTTGAATGATTTGGAAGAAGAACTTCAAAGTGTGAATGTCTGTTGGATTAGGAAAAATATCAAAATAAAGAACATACTTGCCATTAGTAGGAACTTGAACATTATATCCTGCCTTGAACTGACTACTTTATATATTGTATTACTTCGTCCTCACAAAAATGTAGTTTATTGAAACTAGAGTAGTGCACTATGACTACTAAAAGATTTTTAGAAATTCATTTATCTTCCTAATAGATTTGTTTATATATTATTTCAATATATTGTATACTAAAAGTCAAAATCGGTTAGAAAAACTCTATTTCATGAGAAAACGCAACAAACCTTCCTACAATAAAACGCATAATATCAAGTTTTTTTGAACTGCACCTGATATCATGCGTTTTCTGTTCTTAAAATATTTTTTCTCAGTCTCTTTTTGTTACAAGTTCATCTTCAAAGTCCTTGATTTTGAGTAAACCTAGAATCAAATTTTACCCAACTGACCCTTCCATTTCATAGCTAATCAAGCGATTCAGCTCAACGGCGTATTCCATTGGAAGTTCTTTTGTGAAGGGCTCCACAAATCCCATAACAATCATCTCTGTTGCCTCTGATTCTGACAAACCACGACTCATGAGGTAATACAATTGTTCTTCTGAAATCTTAGATACCTTGGCTTCGTGCTCCAAAGCAACTTGCGAGTTGTGAATTTCATTAAATGGAATGGTATCTGATGCTGACAAGTCATCCATGATAATGGTATCACACTCGATATGAGAGACAGATTTTTTAGAGTTTTTGTTAAAGGTTACTTGTCCACGGTAGTCAACCTTTCCGCCGCCTTTAGCGATGGATTTAGACACGATAGATGAGCTAGTATGTGGAGCGTTGTGGATCATCTTAGCACCCGTATCTTGGTGTTGCCCTGCATTGGCAAAGGCGATCGAAAGCATGGTTCCACGCGCACCTTCTCCATCTAGGTAAACAGATGGGTATTTCATAGTCGTTTTGGCACCCAAGTTTCCATCAATCCACTCAACCGTTGCATCTTTCAAGGCTTTGGCACGTTTTGTTACCAAGTTATAAACGTTGTCAGACCAATTTTGGATGGTTGTATAACGCATATAAGCTCCATCCAAAGCAAAGATTTCTACAATGGCCGCGTGCAAGCTGTTACTTGAATATGTTGGCGCTGTACATCCTTCTACGTAGTGTACGCTTGCTCCCTCATCAACGATAATCAAGGTACGTTCGAACTGACCTGTATTTTCGTTGTTGATACGGAAGTAAGTTTGAAGTGGGATATCTACCTTGACCCCTTTTGGTACGTAGATAAAAGTTCCACCTGACCATACTGCTGAGTTAAGGGCAGCCAACTTGTTATCTGTTGGCGGTACCAACTTGGCAAAGTATTGTTTAAACAAGTCCGGATATTCCTTGAGGGCAGAATCTGTATCTGTAAAGATAATCCCCAATTTCTGGAACTCTTCCTTCATGTTGTGGTAAACCACTTCTGACTCGTACTGGGCAGAGGCCCCTGCTAGATAGGCACGTTCAGCTTCTGGAATACCGATACGTTCAAAGGTTTCTTTGATTTTTTCAGGAACGTCATCCCAAGAACGAGCTGGTTTGTCAGATGGTTTTTGATAGTAAATCAAGTCATCAAAGTCAATCTCTGACAAGTCCGCTCCCCAAGTTTGCATAGGCATTTTTTTGAAGGTTTCATAAGACTTCAAACGGAATTCTAGCATCCACTCAGGTTCTCCCTTAGCAGCTGATAATTCGCGAATGACATCTTCGTTCAATCCTTTTCCTGTCGATAGGACAGGCTCTACATCGTCATGGAAACCAAATTTATATTCACCAAGGTCAATTGGTTTTGGTTCTACTCTTTCTTCAGCCATAATATCCTTTCTTTCATT
>FLSB01000133.1_pt2 | contig 14914 bp, 11 predicted proteins | sample 1550551 | NCBI WGS metagenome assembly FLSB01 (sample SAMEA4031774, study PRJEB14383) | metagenome | biome: human; feature: oral; material: saliva | place: Philippines | collected 2014 | reverse complement strand
CCGGTGGCCAGGCCGAGCACAAAGTTCGGCTTAGCGCGGTAGACCTCGAGGATGCGGTCCGCTGCGAGGGATGCGATCTGATCTTCGTCGTTGAAAATTCCAATTCTCATGTGTTTAACCTTACACTGCTGACATCGATTTGTCAGACGAATCGATGAAGATTTTTCGAAAACGTGTGAGCTGGGCTATCCGTGCAGGGCAGCGACGATTCGCTCGACCTCCGCCTGATCGGTACCGGAGGTCCCCGGCGCACGCATATGGACCTCCCGAGCGCCCGAGGCTGCCACGACCTCGGCGACGTTGTGGGCGCGCAGGCCACCCGACACCAAGATGATGATGTCGTCTCCCCCGCGCTCAACGAGCCGGGCGAGAGCCCCCGGCTGCGCGACCGCCGGATCCCCGCCCGTCGTCAGCACTCGGTCATAGCCGAGCTCCATGAGGACGTCAAGGCCGCGATCCTGGTCCACGACTTGGTCGAAGCCACGGTGGAAGGTCAGCGGCGCGTCCTCGGCCACATCGCGCAGGCGCGCGGCCGCATCCACGTCGATCTGCCCGTCACGCGTAATGACTCCCACGACGAAGCCGAGGGGCACCGACGCTCCCCGACCGATCGACGCCAGGGTCACGATGTCCGAGGCGATTCGGTCCACCTCTTCACGCGTGTGCACGAAGTCCCCGGGGCGCGGGCGCACAAGCACCTGCACGCCTCCGGCCGGAGCCACCTCAAGGGCGGCCGCCACCTCGTCAAATGCGGGGGTCAGGCCACCGCACGACAGGTCGGTGCAGATCTCGATACGATCCGCTCCCCCGTCGCGCGCACGGCGCACGCCGAGCGCATCTTCCACGCAAATCTCAACAACGGTCACGGCTGCCACCTTTCGTAGCACGTCGAGCCGCCCACGCGAGCGGCCAGGATCGCCGCACCCCAACGGCCACCCGCTCCCCCAAGGGAAGCACGGACAATCTCGGGGGCATCACGGAATGTCAGCATCGAGGCAAACTCTTCACGCAGCGGAGCCAGCAGGTGCTCACCCGCGTGCGACAGGCCGCCGCCGATGATGATGCGTTCGACGTCGACGGTGAGGGTCATGTGGGTCAGCGAGAGGGCGAGGGCGCGCACGGCGGTGTTCCACACCTCGGTCGCGACCGGGTCGGTGCCGATACCGGCCTCGACAGCTTTCGCGCCGATATCCTCGCCGGTCGCCTGCTCGTAGCGTCGGGCAATACCCTTCGCCGAAGCGTAGACCTCCAGGCACCCGCGCGAACCGCAGCGGCAGGACTCACCGCCCGGGAAGACGGGGGCGTGCCCGACCTCTCCGGCGCTGAACGTCGCGCCGCTCCACAGGCGCTCGCCCAGCATGAGGGCCACGGAGATACCGGTGCCGATGGGCATCATCAGGAAGGAGGAGGCTCCGCGACCCGCACCGAGGAGCCCCTCGGCCAGGCCGGCAGCGCGCCCGTCGTGCATGAGCGCGGCGGGCACTCCCGTGGCTTCCTCGACTGCGCGCGCCAGCTGGACGCCGCGCAGCTCCAGGTTCGCCGCATACACGACGGTCCCACTCTCCTCGTCGACGAGGCCGGGGCAGATCAGGCCGAAACCAACCAGTCCCGGATAGTCGCTCGCGAGTCGCGCGCCGATTCGTCCCACCTGCTCGGCCACGGCCTCACGATCGGTGGGTTCGTGTCCCTGCGTGAGGATCGATCCCGCCTCATCGACGATCATCCATTTGATGGACGTGCCGCCAATGTCGATGCCGGCGAATACTGGACCCTGGGAATCCTTGACGGCACTCATGGTTCGACGACCTGTGCATGCAGATCAGGATCTGCCATGTCGGGATCGAAGGGGAACATCGGGCGGTCGATCTTGTGGTGTCCGAGGCGGATGAGATCCTGGTCGACGCCTCCGGGGGTCAGCGCCATGAGCCAGCCCTTCTGGGTCTCGTACAGGTCGGGCTCGAGGTAACCAATCTTGACGACGACGACGTCGGCGGTCGTGATGTCCACGCCGAGCAGCTCGAACTGGCAGTACATCGTGTACTGGTTACGGTTCGTGGTGACGATGAAGCGCAGGCCGCCCGTGCGCAGCAGCGCGGTGTGGCCACCCATCGGGTCGTCGGCGAGGGCCTCGACCGTGGCATGCACGCTCAGCGTTCCGGGCTCGCGGGTGTCAATGTGTCCACCGACCTCGAGGTCCACCTCAGCACCCACGCCGGCCTCCCACGCGACCGCGGCCGCGGCGGGATCGATGATCGAGGCGTAGATGACGTCGAGCGTCGCCTCCTGGACGGGCTTCCACGCGAGCAGGGCTGCCAGCGCGACCGTCACGTCGTCGGCACCGCCGGCACCCGGGTTGTCGCCGGAGTCGGAAATGAAGAAGGGCTTGGGTCCCTCCTCGGCGGCAGCCAGGCACTCTTCCATGGAGGCGACGGGGGCAACGAACTCGAAGCGGTCGTGCACATCCCAGAAGTACTGGCCGATACGCTCGGCCTGCTCCTTGACGAGTTCCGCGTCGTCGCCGGTCACGACAACCGCGCCCTTGCAGCGCGGCTGGTCCGCCCACGCGAAGCCGATCCAGATTGCGGCGTCGAGGATACCGTCCATGGCTTCGATGGGGTCGATCATCTTGTACAGGGACTTGGCGGGCTCGATGCGGGTCGAGGTCTTCTCACCCGGCAGCAGGACGGGGACGTGCACGAGAGCCTTGACGGGCTTGGGCTGGCCGTTCAGGAGGCGCATGCCCAGGTTGTAGGCGGCGCGACGGCGCGACTCGAGGGCGTCCTCGTGGGGTGCGAGGCGGTAGCAGGTGAGCAGGTCGCAGCCGTCGAAGAGGTCCTGGGAGACGTTTCCGTGCAGGTCCATCGAGGCGCTGACCATGGGCTCCGGGCCGATGACACCGCGGATGGCGTTAATGAGGTCGCCTTCCGCATCGTCCATGCCCTGGACGCTCATGGCGCCGTGGATGTCGAAGAAGAGGCCGTCGAGGGGACCGGCAGCGGCGAGCCCTTCGAGGATTTCGGCCTTCCAGGCGTCATAGGCGCCGCGCTCGACGACGCCCCCGGGCAGGGCGCGCGAGTGCAGGACGGGGATCCACTCGATCTGGGTGGCCCAGTCCTCGTCGCGCCAGTAGAAGCGGTCCATCAGTTCCTCGCCGCGCGTGACGATGAAGTCGTCGGCCGTCGAAATGTAGGGGGTAAACGTCGAGGATTCGATGTGAATGCCGGCAACCGCGATGCGGGGCTTGGTCATGAGCGATTCTCCTTTGAGATCTTCGAGGGGGTAAGTGTGGAGAGCCCCCAGAGCGCGGCTTCGCGCCCTGATCGAGACGATTCGATCACGAGGTGTTCCATGATCGAGGGGAGGCAGGATTGGTGGAGTGCGGCGCGCACTCCGGCACTGAAGGCATCGACGGAGGAGAGGGCCCCTCCGACAATGACTCCCTGAGGTGCCAGGAAGGATACGAGGTGGGCGACACTGTGGCCCAGAAGGGTTCCCGCCTGGCGGATGGCCGTCGCAACTTCGGGAATACCGTCGCGCGCGGCGGCGAGAAGCTGTGCGTTGTTCTCATAGACGAGGCCGGCGGCAGCCAGGTCCGCGCGGATCGAGTCGGCGGACGCGATTGTTTCGAGGCAGCCCACGTTACCGCACTTGCAGGGGCGTCCGGCGGCGGCCTCGACGGGGATATGCGAGATGTCCCCGGCCAGTCCGCCCTGGCCCACCTGGGGCACGCCCTCTACGAGGTAGGCGCCACCAATGGCGGAGCCAGCCTTGATGTAGATGAGCGTATCAATGGGGGCGACGCCTTCCAGCCGACGCCGGTAGACGGATTCACCGATGGCTCCCGCGCGCGCGTCGTTTTCGATGAGGGCGGGCAGACCGCATTGCTCCGTCACGGCCTCGGCGACGTTGATTCCATCCCACCCGGGCATACGAGCGGGGCGGATGACGCGCGAACGGTCAGCGTCCACGGGGCCCGGAACCGCCAGGGCAAGGCCGCCGACCCGCACGCCGGCAGCTTCTTCCTGGCGCGCTACTTCCTCCATGACGGCGTCCAGCACCACCTGGGGGCCTTCCGCAATATCGATCAGGAGGCTGCTCGCGGCACCTATTCCGCGCGTGGGATCCGTCAGGGCGACGAGGCCGTGGTGGGCTCCCAGTTCAACGAGAGCAAGAGCGCCGGCTCCGTCAGAAGTAACGAGTCGACGCGCCCTGCGCCCGCCGGTCGAGACAGACTCGTCCGCTTCCGCGACTTTGCCCGCCTCAACGAGGCGGGAGACGGCCGCCGAAATCGTTGACGGTGCAAGGCCAGTTTGCTTGACAATTGCGGGACGCGTATCCGCCTGACCGGATCCGATCAGCGTCAGGACGGTCTCATCGACGTCATGCGTGGCCATGACACCTCCTTCACATAGATATGCGGTAACTTCAACGTTACACAGCGCTCATCGTCGAGAACACCTTAATTATGCCCCATCGAAGAAAGTACGGCACTTCTTTCGCCAAAATTCTTCGTTATTTTTTCGCAACATTCCGAATTTTGGTCATAGTGGCAACATCGGCCGACAAACTGTCATATGATGTACCCCATCTGGCAGGGTCCACTCCCGTCAGTGTCCCCCGATCAACGTTGATTTGGAGCAGTCATGAATCTCAGTAAGAAGCGGTGGATCGCCACCGGAGCGGCGCTCGCAATGGTCGCCACTCTGGGCCTGTCCGCCTGTGGCGGCAGCAACCGCGCGGCCACCTCGGAAACCGGAAAGAACGAGGTCACAATGGCCTCGCGTACCCCGAACTGGATCTTCCCGGTCTCCGCCAAGGGCTACACCCAGGGCGAAAACGGACAGTTCATCCAGGCGATGTACCGCCCCCTCTTCGCCTACAAGTCCACCTCCGACACCCCCTACAAGATCAACCTGCCCAAGTCCCTGGGCACAGTCCCCGAGGTCTCCGAAGACGGTAAGACCTTCACCATCAAGCTGCGCGACGACGCCAAGTGGTCCGACGGCACCCCCGTCACCACCCGCGACGTTGAGTTCTGGTGGAACCTCGTCACCAACAACAAGGACGAGTGGGCCTCCTACAAGAAGGGCTTCTTCCCCGACGGCGCCGAGCTGAAGATCGTCGACGAGCACACATTCTCCATCACCACCGAGGATAAGTTCGCGCCGGCCTGGTTCATTGACAACCAGATCAACAAGGTTGCTCTCCTCCCCCAGCACGCCTGGGACAAGTCCAGCGCCGACGAGGCCGTCTCCGACCTCGACCGCACCCCCGAGGGTGCCCAGAAGGTCTTCTCCTACCTGCAGGGCGAGGCCAAGAACCTCTCCTCCTACGCCACCAACCCGCTGTGGCAGACGGTGAACGGCCCCTGGAAGCTCTCCTCCTTCACCCCCGACCAGGGCCTCGAGCTCGTTCCCAACGAAAACTACTGGGGCGAGGACAAGCCCAAGATCGACAAGCTGATCTACAAGGCCTTCACGGGTGACGACGCCGAGTTCAACTCCGTGCGCTCCGGCGCCATCGACTTCGGCTACATCCCGGCTGCTCAGTACAACCAGCGCAAGGCCGTTGAGGACAAGGGCTACCAGGTCTTCCTGTGGCCCGGCAACACCATCACCTACCTGGCCCTGAACTTCTACGACAAGGCCCCCGGCTCGAAGTTCATCAAGCAGAAGTACATCCGCCAGGCCATGCAGGAGCTCATCGACCAGCCGACCCTGTCTGAGAAGATCTGGTCCGGCACCGCTTCCCCGACCTGTGGCCCCGTCCCCATGGCGGCTGACAAGGTCGGCACCACCGAGGGCTGCGTCTACAAGTTCGATCCGGACGCCGCCAAGAAGCTCCTCGAGGACCACGGCTGGAAGATCAACCCCGACGGTGCCAGCACTTGCGAGAACCCCGGCACCGGCGACAACCAGTGCGGTGAGGGCATCGCGGCCGACGACGCGCTGAACTTCAAGCTCGTCTCCCAGTCGGGCTTCGTCTCCACGCACCAGATGTTCGAAGAGATCATCTCCCAGTTCGGCAAGGTCGGCATCAAGATCGACATGAACGAGGTTCCCGACTCGGTCGGCGCCTCGCAGGCATGCGACGACGAGACCCCCTGCACGTGGGACATGTCCTTCTTCGGTTCCCAGACCTCGTGGGGCTTCCCGATCTACGCCTCCGGTGAGCGTCTCTTCGCCACTGACGCACCCGTCAACCTCGGCCAGTACTCCAACCCCGAGGCCGACAAGCTGATCGAAGAGTCGACCCGCTCCTCCGAGCCCGACGCCCTCGAGGCATACAACGACTACCTCGCGGAGGACCTCCCCGTTCTGTGGATGCCCAACCCGTACTACCAGATCACCGCAGTGAAGAAGACGCTCAACCTGGGCGACATCGACGCCACCGGCGACACCTGGCCCGAGGATTGGTCGTGGTCGACCGAAGGTAAGTAACCCTTCGTCTTGACGCCTCATGGGGCAGGCGCCCGCACCCGCACATGCGGGCGCCTGCCCCCTTACTGTGGAGTTCGCAATGATCCAATTCATCCTCAAACGCCTCGGCCAGGCAGTCATCGTCGTCTTCCTGGTCACCATCATCACCTTCATCCTTCTCCAATCCCAGCCAGGCGGCGCAGCCCGAGCAGCCCTCGGTAAGGATGCGACCAAAGAACAGCTCGCGGCCTTCGACCATGAGAACGGATACGATCGCCCGATCCCCGAGCAGTACGTCACCTACCTGAACAAAATTGCGCACGGCGACTTCGGATACTCCTACCAGCACAACCAGTCCGTCAACGACCTGCTGGCCGCCCGCCTGCCGCGCACCATCTTCCTGTCCCTCCTGTCCACCATCCTTGCCCTCATCGTCGCGATTCCCCTCGGCGTGTGGCAGGCAGTCAAGAGAAACAAGGCACCCGACTACGTGGTCACGATCGCGTGTCTGCTCGCCTACTCGACCCCCATCTTCTTCGCAGGCCTTCTGCTGATCGTCCTCTTCTCCCAGGTCTGGCCCATCCTGCCCAACGATGCGCCGCAGGGCGAGGATCTGGCGGTCATGTGGGAGCAGTGGGATCACCTGATTCTGCCCGTGTGCGCCCTCTCGATTGGAACGATCGCCGCCTACGCGCGCTACGTGCGCTCCTCCATGGTGGACAACCTCAACGAGCAGTACGTGCGCACCGCCCGTGCGAAGGGCCTGTCGGAGTTCCGCGTTGTCTTCGTGCACACCCTGCGCAACGCCATGTTCCCCGTCATCACGATGATTGGCCTGTACATCCCCGCGATGTTCTGCGGCGCCCTGGTCATCGAGACGCTCTTCAACTTCAACGGCATGGGCTACCTGTACTACCAGGCGACCGGCAGGCGCGACTACCCGATCCTCCTCGGCGTCGCCCTGATCGTCTCCTTCGCGACCGTCATCGGCGCGCTCCTGGCAGACTTCCTCTACGCCCTCGCTGATCCCCGCATCCGACTGGCAGGACGTGCCAAATGACCACAGCAACCGCACCCGTGAGCGCGCCAGCGAAGGCGCGCACCGCCCGGAAGTCGACGAAGCTTCAGGGCCTGCAGGTCTTCATGGAAAACAAACTCGCCGTCTTCGGCGTGTGCCTGATCCTCATCCTGATGGCCTTCTCGTTCATCGGCCCCATGTTCTATGTGACCGACCAGGTCCACACCGACCTGGCGAACTCGGCGCTGGCCCCCTCCGCGGAGCACCCGCTCGGCACCGATATGGTCGGTTACGACCAGCTCGGGCGCCTCATGAAGGGTGGCCAGACCTCGATTATCGTCGGCCTCTTCGCAGGCATCTTCGCGACAACGATCGGCACCCTCTACGGTGCGATCGCGGGCTTCGTGGGCGGCTGGATCGATGCGGTCATGATGCGTATCGTTGACGCACTCATGTCCGTGCCCGTCCTGTTCCTCTTCATGCTGATCGCCACGATGATCCCCCCGACCGTCCCGGTCCTCATCATCATCATGTCGGCACTGTCCTGGCTGGGCACATCCCGATTGATTCGAGGCGAGGCCCTGTCCCTGCGCACGCGCGAGTACGTCGTCGCGATGCGCGGTATGGGCGGATCGATGCCCCGAGCCATTCGCACGCACATCGTGCGCAACACGATCGGCACCGTCATCGTCAACGCGACCTTCCAGGTCGCCGACGCCGTCCTCTACGTCGCCTACCTGTCGTTCCTCGGCCTGGGCGCGCAGCCTCCCGCCACTGACTGGGGAGCCATGCTCTCCAACAGCCAATCGCACGTCTACTCGGGCAACTGGTGGCTGCTCTACCCGCCGGGCGTCCTCATCATCCTCCTGGTCCTGTCGTTCAACTTCATCGGCGACGGCCTGCGTGACGCCTTCGAAGTTCGACTGCGCAAGAGGTGAGCACTGAACTATGAATACTCCACTCCTTCAGATCAAAGATCTGCACACCGACATTGAGATCCGTTCCGGCGTGGTCCGCGCCCTCTCCGGCGTCGACCTGCACGTGAACCCCGGTGAAACCCTCGGCATCGTGGGCGAATCCGGCTCCGGTAAGACCATGACGGCGCTGTCCCTTATGGGACTCCTGCCCCAGGGCGGCAAGGTCTCCTCCGGCTCGATCATCCTCGACGGGCAGGACCTCACCCAGCTGCCGCTCAAGGAGAAGCGCAAGCTGCGCGGCACCAAGGTCGGCATGATCTTCCAGGATCCGCTCACCTCCCTGAACCCGACCATGAAGATCGGCCTTCAGGTGTGCGAGCCTCTGCGCGTGCACGAGGGCCTGTCGAAGAAGGAAGCCCTCGAACGCGCCGTCGAGATCCTCAAGCGCGTCGGCATGCCTCGTCCCGAGGTGGTTATCAACAACTACCCGCACCAGCTCTCCGGCGGTATGCGTCAGCGCGTCATGATCGCCATGGCCCTCGTGTGCAAGCCGCGCATCCTCATCGCGGACGAGCCCACGACGGCCCTGGACGTGACCACGCAGATGCAGATCCTCGACCTCATCGACGAGCTGCGCGATGAATACAAGATGGGCGTCATCCTCATCACTCACGACCTGGGTGTTGTGGCCGGTCACACCGATCGCGTTGCCGTCATGTACGCCGGACGCATCGTTGAGACCGCCCCGACGAAGACGCTGTTCACCGAGCCGAAGCACCGCTACACGAGCTCGCTCATGGCGGCCCTGCCCGAGCGCGCCCTCGCGGCCGGCACCAAGCTCTTCTCCATCCCCGGCGCTCCCCCATCGCTGACCAACCTGCCGGTGGGCTGCCGCTTCGCGGCCCGCTGCCTGTGGGCCACCGACGAGTGCCGCGCGGGCTACCCGAGCCTGCGCGGCGACGAGACCCACACTTTCTCCTGCTACCACCCGGTTCAGGAGGGCGACGAGTCTCCCGCGGTCCTCCAGGGCAAGTTGGATTCCAACAAGACCAACGGTGCGGCCGAGAACGTCCCGCAGATCTCCCACGAAACACTGCTCGACGTCAAGGAGGCTTCACGCGAGTACGAGTCGGCCGGATCGGGCTTCTTCAAGCGCGAGAAGGGCGTCGTCTCCGCCGTCGACCGCGTCTCCATCACGGTGAAGAAGGGCGAGACCTACGGCCTCGTCGGCGAGTCCGGCTGCGGTAAGTCCACCGTGGGCCGACTCATCGCCGGCCTCGAGCCGCCTTCGGGTGGCGCCATCGAGCTTGATGGACGCGACCTGGCCACGCTCAAGGGACGCGACGCCGTACGCATCCACCGCGACGTGCAGATGATGTTCCAGGACTCCTACGCGGCGATGGACCCGCGCATGCGCATCGACCAGATTCTGGCCGAGCCCATGAGCATCCAGAAGACCGGCAACGCTCGCCAGATCGCCGAGCGCATCATGGAGATCCTCGAACAGGTCGGCCTGACCGAGGAGATCCTCGACCGCTACCCGCACGAGTTCTCGGGCGGACAGCTCCAGCGCATCGGCTTCGCCCGTTCGCTGACCCTGGCACCCGACCTGATTGTGGCGGACGAACCCGTTTCCGCACTGGACGTCTCCGTCCAGGCACAGGTCCTCAACCTCATGAAGGACCTGCAGCAGGAACTGGGCCTGTCCTACCTGTTCATCAGCCACGACCTGGCGGTCGTCCAGTACATGGCGGACCGTATCGGCGTCATGTACCTGGGCCGCATCGTCGAGGAGGGACCGGCCTCCGAGGTCGTCAAGAATCCGAAGCACCCCTACACGAAGGCGCTCATCGACTCGATCCCCGTGCCCGACCCGGAGTTCAAGCACGACGAGAATGCCATCAAGCTCACCGGCGAGCCGCCGAGCGCCGTCAACCCGCCTGAGGGTTGCCGCTTCCGCCCGCGCTGCCCGTTTGCGGGCGAGGAGTGCAAGGTGCAGCCCATGCTCACGGATGAGACGCACCGCGTGGCCTGCCACCACCCGCTCCTGTCGCTGAGCGTGAAGGAAAAGGTGGATGCCTGACACATACGTTCATGCGAGCTCCAAGCGGTGCCCCCGGCCTGAGTCATCAGGCCGGGGGCACCGTCATGCAGGGCAGAACACGAGGCGATTCCAACGGCCACGACCGCGCCGGGGCGCCACTGCCCATCGCGGCGGCATCATGGCCACAAAGACGCGTGTGGGGCGCGACCACGCGGTCGCGCCCCACACGCGTCGCTGTCGTCAGCGCGTCACTTGGAGACGGCCTTCTTCAGGGTGGAGCCAGCGGAGAGCTTGACGCCGTAGCCAGCGGGGATCTTGATCTCTTCGCCGGTGCGGGGGTTGCGGCCGGTGCGGGCGGCGCGCTCAACACGCTCGACCGAGAGCAGGCCGGTCACCTTGACGGCCTCGCCCTTAGCCAGGGACTCAACGAGGACGGCCTGGAAGGCGGCCAGGGCCTCGTCGGCCTTCGCCTTGGTCAGGTCGGCGCGTTCGGCAATCTGAGCGACAAGCTCGGTACGGTTCACGGACATTGAGAAACCTCATTCCTGTTCGTTCTTGGTTACCACTGTCGTGGTCACGAATGACACACTACGAAATCTTCGACGATTTCGCCGACTTTAGGGCCAGATTTCGCGGATTTCACGAAAAATTCTCGATTTTTTGCTCGAAAACCGTCAATTCTGTGCATCAGATCACTCAAACTTGCCGACTGGTTGCAATTCCGCGGTCCCCAAATGCAGCTCCACCGGCTCGTTTCCCGGTAACGGCAGGGCCTCCCACAACGGAGGCTAGCCCCCTCTCATAACACCTGACAAACATCAAGTGTCGACCACTCCCCAAAGGCATCCGAACATCCCCAAGCCCCCGCCTCATCGTTCACGAAGCGAGACGACAACCAACGACACACGACGATTCAATCAACCACCTTTACGACCATCGGCGGAGGGACAAAGCGCGACATTTCAGCTCCCGCCTCCAACAACTGACCCACCTCACACCAGCCACGACAGGCAGATACAAGATATAACTCGCCACACTTTCTAAATAACTCGTAAAATCTGCTGCCCGATCACAGAGAATAGATGCGTCCCTTCAACACTTGGATAAAGGTCCAGGAGACACAGATGGCATCACGCCCCTCGTCCGCTCCCCATCCCGTCGATCAAGTTCCTCCCTTTGGGAAACTCACCATTCTGGGCATTCAGCACGTCCTCGCGTTCTACGCGGGTGCCGTGGTCGTCCCGCTCGTTATCGCTTCCGGACTCGGACTCGATAATCACACGCTGGTCCACCTCATCAACGCAGACCTGCTCACCTGTGGCATCGCCACCATCATCCAGTCGGCTGGCATCGGCCGATTCATCGGCGTGAAGCTCCCCCTTATTCAGGGCGTCACCTTCACCGCCGTCTCCCCGCTCATCGCAATCGGCGCAGCCGCTACGCCCGCCGGTGCGGACCCCAGGACCGGCCTGGCCACCATGTACGGCTCCATCATCGCCGTCGGCCTCATCGTCTTCCTGGTCGCCCCGTTCTTTGCCAAGCTCCTACGCTTCTTCCCGCCGATCGTCACGGGCACCCTCCTGACGGTCATGGGCACGACCCTCCTGTCCGTCTCCGCCGGAGACATTGTCGCCTGGGCTGACAAGGCTACCGACGACGCAGCGAAGACGGCGCTCACGTACGAGGGTCTCGGCCTTGCATTCGGCACGATCGCCATCATCATCATCATTCAGCGCCTCTTCAAGGGCTTCATGGGAACGCTCTCCGTCCTCCTCGCGCTGCTGATCATGACGGCCGTTGCCTTCGCAATGGGCAAGACCGACTTCTCCGGCGTCGGCGAGGCCAGCTGGGTCGCTATTACCACCCCCTTCTACTTCGGCATCCCGAAGTTCTCGGTGACCGCCATTATCGCGATGATCATCGTCATGGCAGTGACCGCCGTGGAGACCACCGGCGACGTCTTCGCCACCGGTGAGGTCGTGGGCAAGCGCATCGCCCCACGCGATATCGCCAACGCCCTGCGCGCCGACGGCCTGTCCACCCTGCTGGGCGGCGTCCTCAACTCCTTCCCCTACACCTGCTTCGCTCAGAACGTCGGCCTGGTGCGCCTGACCCGCGTGAAGTCTCGCTGGGTCGTGACCGCAGCGGGTGTCTTCATGATCGTCCTCGGCCTGCTACCCAAGGCGGCGGCCATCGTCGCGGCGATTCCGCAGCCCGTCATCGGCGGCGCCTCCCTGGCCATGTTCGCCAACGTTGCCGTCGTCGGCATCCAGACCCTGTCAAAGGTGGACCTGCGAGACAACCGCAACGCGGTCATCGTCTCCACGTCAATCGGCCTGGCCCTCCTCGTGACGCTGAAGCCCGGCATCGTCACGGTGATGCCCTCCTGGCTGCAGATCATCTTCGGTTCCGGCGTGACCATCGGCTCGCTGACGGCGATCATCTTGAACCTGCTGTTCTTCCACATCGGACGCCCCACCTCGCCGGACGTGGCCGTGGTGGACGGCAGGAAGATCAACCTGGACGACGTCAACGCGATGGATCGCGACCAGTTCGTCGCGACTTTCTCGTCGATGTTCTCCTCGCACACGTGGCCGGTCGAGCGCGCCTGGGAGTCCCGTCCCTTTGCCTCCGTGTCCGAGCTGCGTTCCTCTTTCGAGGACGCCGTCCTGTCGGCTTCCCCCGAAGAGGCCGAGGAGCTCATCGCGTCCTACACGGACGTCGTCTCCCTGGTCCTCGACGGCGCGGGTGATGAGCAGGCCAGCTCGGATACCTCGTCGCTGTCCGTGGGCGAGGTATCCTCTGAGGAGGCCGAGGAGCTGCGCGCTCTGGCTGCCGCCTACCGCGAGAAGTTCAATCGCCCGCTGGTCATCTGTGTGGATAACGTGGTGGACCGCAAGCATCTGCTGTCGTCGGGCTGGCGTCGCGTCGAGCACTCCCCCGCCCGCGAGGCTCGCTTCGCGCTCGGCGAGGTCATCGACATCGCCGACCTGCGTTTCGATCAGCTGGTCGCCGACGCGAACCCCGTGCGCGCCGCGTGGGACGCTGGTTTTGAACGCCTCTGAGTAAACCTCACCGTCTCTCATTGACGAGGCCGGGGCGCGTCGGGCGATATGCCTGGCGCGCCCCGGTTTTTCATGCCCAGCACACCCCGCAGCACATGTGAGCCTCACTACCCAAAGTCGCATGCAATTCCACAACACAAGTGACACAGCGACACGTACTGAGACAGACAAACAAGATTGTTCAGGGGAATTGCATGCGAAATTGCTGGAGGAGGCCAAGCCAGGTGGGAATTGCACGACATGGGGGTCCGACACGCCGACGACACACCGTCAGAGGGCTTCGTGTCGCGCAAACCCCCGAGCTGCGACCGGCGCGCAGGCCACCGATATGCCACAACACCCCCGCCATAACCACAACCAGACAAAACTCGCACGTAATTCGACTGCGTGAACATTCAACAACATCCAGAAACGTTGCAATTCCAACGACCACAATTCAATGTTTGAAACAGTCGTGGGGGAATTACGTGCGAAATTGGTGGGCGCTGGGAAACAGATCCAAAACAGGGGTTTTCCCGCGGCGCAGACTCCTCACCACACTCCGCACCACAGACCCGTCACGCAAACCCCCAACGCACGCACTCAGCTGCACGGACGACGAAGCCACTGCCAACACGTAGCTCACCCCACAGTTCCTTCACGAGTCGCTCCAGATGCAGATACGCCGAGGGGCCGACCTGGCGGTCGGCCCCTCGGCGTATCCCATCAACACAGTGCAAGTAGTCCCAGTAAGCTCCTCAAAATGTCTCTCGTCGGCGTTACGCGAGCCCGTGTGGCCCGTGCCGTATTCCCTTGTGATGACACCTACTGTAGGAGGCCAACCTTGCGACAACGGCAAGGGCAGCTGAGAAAATCCTGGGATTTTGACCCCACAGATAATTGGACACAAAACGAGTGTGCGCCCCCGGCCTCCCGGGGGCGCACACCGTGTCACGCACATTCAGCGTGTTGCGGCATCAGCCGTTCCACTGGCCATTTTCGGTGAAGTTGTACCACGTCCAGCCGATCCAGTGCCCGCCGGTATACATCGCTCCCGAATCAGTGCTCAGGTAATACCAGGAACCATCATCCATCAGCCAACCAGTGGCCATCGCGCCACTGGACCTCAGGTAGTACCAGGTAGAGCCATCCTTGACCCAACCGATCGCCATCGCACCACTACCGGGCATCAGGTAGTACCAGGTGAGGCCATCAAGCAACCAACCCGTGATCATTCGACCCGACGCCGGATCCAGGTAATACCAAGAACCACCATCCTTGACCCAGCCGGTCGCCATCGCACCACTACCGGGCATCAGGTAGTACCAGGTGAGGCCATCGAGCAACCAACCCGTGCGCATGCGACCAGACGCCGGATCCAGGTAGTACCAAGAGCCACCATCCTTGAGCCAACCACTCGCCTGAGCACCCGACGCGTCATGGTAGAACCACGCGCCATCCTCACTCACCCA
>FLSB01000158.1_pt1 | contig 14932 bp, 15 predicted proteins | sample 1550551 | NCBI WGS metagenome assembly FLSB01 (sample SAMEA4031774, study PRJEB14383) | metagenome | biome: human; feature: oral; material: saliva | place: Philippines | collected 2014 | reverse complement strand
TATTGGTATTTGTGTTTCTGTGGATTTTTCATTTTTGTCGTCTCCTCCATTTCTACAAGATACACTTACTAACGCTACGGCAGACATCATTGCCATTAAAAAAATTGTTTTCTTCATTTTAAAAAAAATTTAGTTGATTTACAGCCACAAAGGTATGTATATTTAACAATAATTTAACTAAAAATAGTGAATATTCCTATACGAAAAATGAATAAAATAATACATATAATGCATAATACAAAAAAAGAGAACCACATTTTTAGTGATTCTCTTATAAGTTACACAATTAGGATAATATTCGAATATTTTATAAAAGTATTTAAAATACTATACTATAAATAATATACAATATCTAAGGAATATTAATTTTGTTTTTTGTTATTTATTAGCAGAATTTCTTATCATTTCGTTAAGTTCAGATAATGTATTAATAGTCTTTGTCTGAAAATCGATAATATCTCTTAGAGATTTAATAGAATCTTTTAAAGATTGAATTTCATAATCCTTAACCGATAGCATTTTACTTTCGCTCTCAGGAGGATATGTATAATAATTATTATCAATATTATTTCCACTATTTTTATTATTACAATCACTACCATTGTCAGTGATAGTAGTTATCGTATCAGAAGAGGGGGAATTAATCATTTTTCCCTCTCCTGTAATCAACCAATGCAAATTTAAATCAGGAAAGTTCTCTATCATTTTTTTTATAGCTTTAAAATTAATAGGGGAATTTCTTGCATTGCCACGAAAATTGGCAGAAGTCATACCTATCATATCATAAAACCGTTCCTTTACAATACCTTTAGAATCTATAAATTCTATCATTCTGTCTTTTATCATAGAACCGTTGTTGTTGTTAATTTTTTTTATATCTAAGTTAATTTCCGGTATATATTATTTAACTATCAAGCATATTTACTCAATTTCAGAGCAAGGATGACTATAACAAATATGGTAATCCCTAATGTCCATAATAACACATTAATTTGAATGTCAATCTTACTTTCTAAGTTCTTGATATTATTAGCGTTTCTCTCTTCTAAATGTTTTAAACTATCTTTCAAAGTATCTATACTTCTAACAACTTCTTTCATATCGTTTTCAGTTTTTAAGTCTATAAGTTTGAGTACTGCTTTTCTTTGTTCAGCAGGAATTTCTGATATAAGCTCTATAGTTTTAATCAAATCCACATGAAAATATAATAAAAATTTCATATTTACAAAAAAAATAACGACTTACAAAAGTTATTTTTAAAGTTTAGACAATATATTTCTATTTCGAAGTATTTTAACAAGGTACTCTGTACTATCAATTAAACTCAATTCTCCTCGTGATACCTTATTATTTAACTATTTAACATTTTTTATCAACTTGTATCCAATTGTAAGATTTATAACCTTGAAAAGGTATAGTTTCTGAGAAAATTTCTCAAAAATTAGAATCTATAATTATACCCAATAGTACAGGTTATTTCATTCATTTTGGGATGAGGAATATTTTGGTTAGTGAGTCTAAACATATTGATAATGTTTAAATCAAAATTATGCTTTTCCCAAGGGGCATAACTTGCTCCTGCTCTAAAATTAAATATACTTGTCCTAATTCCCCTACCACTTGATATGTTATATGAGGCTCCAGAGGAAAGCTGCATTTTATCTTTTAGTATTCCTTTATTAAAACTTATGCTTGGTCCAATTATATTGGTGTATTGAGAAGCAGCATAAGTATTGGTGTAATTAATAGAAGCCGCAATATTCATTTTTCTTTCAGGAAAAGAGATGTTATAGTTAATATTAGCATTATGAAATCTAGAAATCCCTCCTATCCTTACGATTCCATTTTCTTTGTTAACCATATCATTAAGTGAATAGTTAATATTTATATTTTGTGCTTTTTCTTTTGTTGCTGAAAGGGCATAATTTATATTAATATTCATATTCTGCGAGATTTGTCTATATTGAATGGAATCTCTTGGTTGTTGTATTTGAAGAGGATTATTGTTAATATTATTAAATTGATTAAGCTGATTATTTGTAAACATCGTAAAATTCGAATAAGAAGCAGTAATCATCAATTTATCAGATGCTTGAAAATTGGCATTCACTGTTCCTACCCATCTGCTGGTTTGTTTGCCTTTTTGATTTTGTAAATTATCCCGCTGTCTTCCAATATTAGTTTGTAAGGAAAGTTTGTCTTTTAAAAGATTAAAGGCAGTATTTAAGGTAATGTTTTCGAAATCATTATTAAAATAATATGCGCCTAGTGTTTTATATTCAGGGTCTACTCGTTCATATCGGATACCAAGCATTCCTTTTTTCAAAGTAAAATTAGTTCCAAAATTATAAGCAAAATTATTTGTTGTAGTTGCATTAGATTTAATAAAACTTGCTGCAATTCCTTTATGGGAAGCTCCTTTTGGATATCTTAAATCTTCTGTGAGTGCAGAGTTCGCAACTTCAGCAAAAATCTCTAAGTTATTATATACTTTCACGCTTCCTTGTAATGAAAACACCATGTTTTCTTGTGGTAGAACTCCTTTACTTTCAGTATTATTCTTTAACGAACCCACATCATCTTTTGCATAAAAACCTATGAATCCTAGTTTATATCGTTCTTTTTCCCATTCTATTTTTGTACCATACCCCATTCTTCTATAAGAAGGAATCGTAGCAGGATTGTCATCATCTTCTATGGCTTTGTTTAGCTTTCCAGTCATTAGTGAAACTTTTAGAGGAAATTCAGGAGTGAGTTCTACTCCACCACCTGTAAATAAAAGTCCATTATAGGTATATGGTGAAAAAGACATCCCTGCATCTCCTAAATATACTTTTATCCATTTGTATTTTGGAGTGATACTAAAGCGATTAAATTTAAAGGGAACTTGATAATTTAACTGGCTTCCCTGATTTGTAAAATTATATGAAATAGGCAGAGACCAGTTGTAAATACCTAAATTAAGATTTCCATTTAGGAAATAAGTAGAATGCTCCCTAGAATCATTAGCATTAGAACCATAAAAAACAGTGTTAGCAGAGACACCACCAGAAATCTTAAAAGGATTTCTTTTTAAAGTTTCTATGGTTCTTTTTCCGATATTTTCTAAATCAATCTCCTCCTGAGCATAAAAAAACTGCCCCAGCATTAAAAAAAATCCTAAAAGAAATCGCCTAAGATTATTCATATATTTTTGTTTTTCTTATGTTAAGGTTTTTTTTGAACTTTAATATCTGTAAGAATATAAGATTCTTTGCCTTGAGAAACAAATTGTTTAATTTTAATAGCTCCTTTTCTGCCATCTTGGGTCTGGAATAAAATGATTCTTGGTGTGTCTTGTCTTGTAAAAGGAGTTTTGCCTCTATTTGATTCTACAATATTTAAACTATTAAAAGCATTTCCATGCTCAATAGCATCAAAACTACTTGAGTTAAGCTGTACTCCAACTAATTCTTGTGAGTTAATTATTTTAGTAGAAATTGCGTTAGGAATAGGCAAAAATGCAGTATTTTGAACTTCATTAGGAGAAATAATTTGATTATAAGTAAAACGGTTATCCAAGCCAAAAAATGCAAAATCAATTTTTTCCCCATTACTAGCTGTTACTTCGTTTTTGGTAAGAACTTTACCTAGCTGAGAGGAGAAAAAAGAACCTATTGATGAGTGCGCCGTACTAATTCCAAGTTTGATATTTTTGAAATTCAATAAATTCTTATTTGCAAATACTTTAATTTGTTTTTGAATTATTTTTGTTCCTTTATCATTAGTTGCTTTTAAAGATATGGTATAGTCTCCAGCTATAGGAAACACAAAACTAGGGTTGGTTTCTGTACTTTGTAAAGAAGCAGTACCAGAAACATTCCATACATAGGAAACAGCATTTATTGATTTGTTTTGAAAATTCACAGTTACAGGAGCTTGATAATCACTATTTACAAAATCTACTAACCAATCAAAATCTACTATCATAGCTGGTTTTACATTTACTTCCTTTTCTATAGAATGAGATTCTCTACTATTGGATACAGTAAGTTTTATTTTATGATTTCCTTCTGTAGTAAAAATAACCGTAGGGTTCTGTTCTGTAGAAGTCGCAGGAGAGCCATTTTCAAATGTCCATATATAAGAAGATGCACCTATAGATTTATTATTCATTTTTAATTTTACAGGAGCAATATCGCTTCCTTCTCTTTGCCAGTCAAAATCAATTCTTATGGCTGGATCCACACGGATTTCTATTTCTTTGGAATCAGTATTTCTGTCTCTATTAGAGGCATTGAGTTTAATTTTATAAATTCCGCTCTCAGAGTAAGTAATAGGTTTAGGGTTTATCTCCGTGGAGGAAGTTCTGTTTGCACCTTTGAAAGACCATTCATAAGTATCTGCTCCTGAAGATTTATTGATGATTTTGACCACCACAGGAGCAGAGTAATCATTATTTACCACTACAATCTTAAAATCTGCCTTTACAGGAATATCTTCTTCCCGTGCACAGGCGGTAAAAATAATTGAAATAATAAACAGTCCTATATCTAAAATAGAAAATCTAAAACTTTTCATATTGATATATCATTTACTTGAAATTAATTAACTATCATCTTTTTTACTTGAGATTCACCTTTCGTTTCAAGGATGATGAGATAAGTTCCTGTAGGAAGAGTTGGCTGATTGAAATGAATCTCATAATTAACAGATCTATTTTTTAAGATAGGAGCAAAAGGTTCTTCGGATAACATATCAATGATTCGTAATTTAATATCCGATTCTTCATAAAGTTTTACGATTACTTTATAATCACCATTATTAGGGTTTGGAACTATGGTAAATTCCTTGATATTTGAAGTTCTTGTAGGGTCTATATCTACACCTGAGAGATTTTCTTCTACCACTACAGTTTTATAGAAGATTTTTTCACAAGCTCCCTGGTGACCTTTTAACCCGAAGTTATATGAACCTGTAGAATGGAATTTTACTTCCAAATAATCATCATTTTGCTCTATTACTTGTACTTTGCTAGTTCTAGGAATAATCCATTCTATTCTTTGTGGTCTAGGGTTAGAGGTGTTTACAAGTTTTACAGTTCTTTCTACATAGGCTTGTGTAGGAAGCATCATGTGTGGATGAAGCTCCTCAGTAGAATTTCGCACAGTGATTTGGTCTGTTGCTATACAACCTTTGGTATTTGTAATTATAGCTGTATAAGTTCCTGCTTGAGAAATTCTAATTTTAGGATAGATAGAAATTACTCTTCCATTTGCATCTTTCCATTGATAAGTAGCTGCTCTATCACTTACTGTAATATCATATTCTTTTGAATCTCCAACACACAGAGTAATATCCCCTCCTAAATCTACTGTAAATTTCTCTGGGTTGGTAAGAATATATTCTTTTATCATATGGCAGCCATTAGCATCTGTAAAAGTTAGCACATACTTACCTGCTCTTAAACCAGAAATAGTCTCTCCTTCCATTCCATTTGACCAAACCAAAGAATAAGGAGCTCTTCCTCCCGATGCTCTTACACTTATTTTACCATTAGCGGCTCCATGGCATACAGGGTTTTTAATATCTACATCAGTAATTTCTAGCTGACTAGGCTGTTCAATTTTGATACTTCCTTTTACAGAACAACTTTTGGAATCAGTTACAGTAACAAAATAATTTCCACCCCCTAATCCTTCAACTATAGGGGATGTATCTAGTGTATTCCAAAGGTAGGTATACCCTCCCGTTCCTCCTATTGCAGATACTGTAACTTTGCCATCTTCTAGGCCGTTACATTTCAAGGTTGTAGAAGAAAGATTTATTTTTAACTGAGAAGGGAAGTTTAACTGAAACACCGCTGATGTAGAATTATCATTTCTATCTTTTATAATTATTTTATACTTTCCTGCTGTGAGATTCTCCAAAATATTTCTCGTAGTACCGCTGATATTTGTGAAAACACCTCCTACTTCTTTTTGCCATTGGTATTGATAACCTCCTACTCCACCTTTTACTTGGGCTTTTATGCTACCATCTTCGGCATTGTCATTGATGCCGTTTCCATTTACATCCATTTTAAAGGCATCATTGTTATCTTTATGACAAGAAATGCCTTGTTCCTGCATAATATTAGCAATAAGCGGGTCTGGCTGGGTAACAATAAATTCTCTTGAAATAATACCACAACTCTGTAAATTGGAAGTGGCTCCTGCATGGTTTTTATCTTTTACAGTGAGATAATATTTTCCTGCTGGAATATTCTTCAAAACTATGGTGAATGGATGAGTCGTTTTATCTGTTGTTATTTGTGAAGATGGTATCACAGCTCCCGTTGGTGAGTCTTTTCTCCATTGATAATGGTATGAACCATCTGCAAAAGGAGTTCCTCCTGTTACTCTTACTGAAATATATCCATTATTTAGACCATGTCCTTTGGGCTGGACATTTTCTATGTCAGAAAAAGCAATAGCTTTAGTAGGTTCTGTGATATTAACGGTGATGACTTTATCATTTCCTCTATTATTTTTAGCCATACAATGGTTGGTATCCCTTACCTTCACATTGTAGGTTCCTGCAGAAAGTCCTGTAATTATGGTGTGCTGAGTATGGCTGAAATTAACCCAAGTGGCACCATTATCCAAAGAATACTGATAGCTGTTCTGTCCGCCAGTTCCATCTATCCTAAAAGCTCCATCATTTCCTCCAAAGCAGAAAACATTGGTTTGTGAAGTTAGTGAAAACCCTACAGGGTCTGGTTTTTTTACCTCAAATTCTACACTATGCTGACTGCCATCTGTATAAGTGAGATTACCATTATAAGTTCCTCTTAAATTCAATTTGTATTTCCCTGGAGCTAAGCCTTCTATGGAATAACTAGTCTCAGCTCGAAGAACTGCAGTAGCATCATAGTTGTTTACTATAACTCCCGTATCAGTATTGGTTAAAGCGAATTCTAAAGTTTCTCCTGTTTTTAATGTTCGGTCAAAATTTAAACGAACTTTTCCATCTTCTGAATCTGAACAAGTTACAGGAGACGCTGTGTGAGTAGAAATGTGGGGAGCAGAAGGTAAAATATCATACCAAATATAATTTTTTGATTCTCCGTTACAAGTTTTTATTCTAAAAAATAATCTTTTATTTAGGATTTGTTCATCAGGAAAAATATCATTTGGTTTAATTCTAAAAGATTCTTTACCAATTATGTCGCTTGGCATAGATACCCATTTATTAGAATCAATATTTTTCCCATTTTTATAATCAACAATTTGATATTCCCATTGGTAAATATTTGAAGGAAAACCCTTTGAATCATTTAGAATAGAAACATATATATAGTCTTTATTCCCTTTGTAAGAAAAAAAAGGATCATTTGGAGTTATATTTATAATGGGTGATATTTTTATAGTAATATTTCTTTGAGATAAAACCTGATTGCTGCTATTATTAATGAATGATGTTGTTTGACAATATCCACTTATTCCAGCATATTCATCAAAAAATCTATTACTAATAGCACATTTATGACCTCTTCCTCTAGCTCCTGTAAAATATATATTATAAAGTTTATCTATTTTTTCTTTTTTAAATGTATATTTTGCAGATAAGTTAAAAGATTTATTGTTTAGCCCTTGTAAATTTTGATATAAAACTTGTTGATCTCCATCATGAAATTTTAAAATAGTTTTGAAGAAGTGTCTTCCACAGTTAGATGCAGGGCGTCCATTCGTTCTAATATGACCTGTTAGTTCGATCTCATATAATTGTGCCTTAATATTATTGCAGAAAGTGAAAAATACTAATACCCCTAGTAAAACGCTCTTCATATATTATATTTTTAAAAATTAATAGTTATTTTTTCAGTTTTAGCGACTTGGTTGTTTTCCAGCATAGGTTTTATGTAGTAGGTATACACATTCCCAGAGGAAACAATCTTGTCTTCTAAAAATTCCTGTTTTCCTGATAGAGTTCCCCACAGAGTAGGTTTTTCATCTCCCTTTTGTCTGTATACTATAATTTCGCTTATGTTTTTGCTTTTATTTTTCCAATTCAGCTCTATCATTTTCTTATTTCCATTTGCAGAACCTGCAAGATTTGTAATTACAGCAGCAGGAACTATCTTATTACTTCTTAAGGTAATTTCAAGAGACTTATCTGATACTAGATTACTCTTGTCTACTGCCTGAAGATAATATACATATCGTTTGTTGTTTTCTACCTGTTTATCTGTATAGGAATAAAGAGCGTCTATATTTTTAGTTTCATATATTTTTCTTACAGGAGCTTTTGGCTCATCTATATCTTTTCTGAAAAGCTGATGCAGCACGGCATCATCACTATGGCTTTTATACCATTTTAGTGTGATATCTCCAGTATCCTCCAGCTTATATTCTGCAAATACAGGAGCTTCGGGTCTTACTTTGTCAGGCTTTTCTATTTCTATTATTTTTGATGGCTGAGATTGGTTTTTTCTTTTATCCAAAGAAACTACATAGTAATACACCTTTGAATTAAGGTTTTCCAGCGCTACTTTATCCTCAAATGTATTTTTGGTAATCATTTCTGGAGTCAGTCTCATCATTTCTTCACCTTTTTGTACTCCTCTAAAAACATGATACCCCCCTAAATCCTTCTCTGTATTAGCTTTCCATTCCAAACGAACAATTCCTGTCGAGTCTATTTTTCCAGTAAGTCCCACAGGAACAGCAGGAGGAGTTTCATCATACAACTGTACCAAAATGGAGAAAGATTCTGTCTGATTATTATCTCCAATAGCTCTTATCTTGAAATAATTAGAAGGAGTTATATTTTTAGTAACAATACTCCTTTGGTTTCTAGAAATGTTTTTTTGTACTACCTTATAAGTATTTTGTCCATCTGTTTCAGAATGTAGAAGTTCAAAACCTACTATCTGATTTTCTGATTCTTTAGGGAACTCCCATTCTATTTTTACTATATCATCACTGATTACATCAAAGTTTTTAATCATTGGAGCGGCTTCCATAGCCTTTTTACCTGCTCCTGAAACGATTTCTGAATAGGGACCATAATCTCCAAAAATAGTTTTTCCACGAATACGGTAGCTGTATTGTACATTATTTTGTGCTAATGAGTCTGCATAGGTCATCCCTTGGGCTGGCTTTCCATCCTTGTCATTCATGTTCATTATAGGTAAATCTCCCAAAGGTTTAAAATCTCTTCCGTTTTCTGATTTTTCAATAAAGTAAGAGGTATAAATATCCCGAAGCTGGAGGTACTCCCACGCCAAGAGGACAGTTTTATCTTGAAATATACCGATGAAATCTAGAGGTTTAGGTAAATCTTGGTAGTCTGAAAGTTGAGCCACAGCACTTCCCTTTTCTACCAATAAAGAAGTGGAAACATCAGTGTTGATACTTACAGAATAGAGATATTTTTCATTAGGTTTTGTTTCTTTATCTACATAAGCCCATCCTGCTAGTTCAGCCACTTTGAAATCCAAATCAGCAGCCATAAGAGCAAAAGCAAACCGCTGGTCTATTTCTTGTGATTTATTGATAATTCCTTCTATTCCTTCTTTTTTCCTTTCTCCCATTTCTACTTCAAAAGATTCCCCAAAAAGAGACTGTGCGACAATAGCAGCATTATCATTCTCTTCTACATATTTTCGCCATTCTTTTTCTGGTTTTGGAAGGAACTTTCCTAAATCTTTCTGCTCAGGGACAGATAGTGTTTTACCATTTCTTACAAGGGTATATCTTTTTAGCTGAAAACCTATTTTATTTGCTTTTTGCCAAGCGAAAGGTTCATCTACTGCCCAGCGTAAGGCAATGGCATCTTTCTTTACTCCTGCTTTTAGTCTGATATGAGGAACAGGAAGTTCTTTTTGTTCCTTTCTCTGAGAGTAACCAAAATTTAGCCCAAAAATGAATAAAAATAAAAAATAGTTTTTCAGCATATGTTGTTGATTATTAATTCACTCTGATTAAAAATCAGATAAACTACAATATAGATTACAAAAGTAATAAAAATATTAACATTTATTAACAATATTTTCATTTATTTATACTGCTTTTTAATAGGAATGAAGCTCAGGCGTATACATCATTATTTTTGTACAAAATATCCCAGCTGAATTTATGTATTTTATAAAATCAAGATAATATATTGGAACATCAACTATATTTTCGTATTAAACTAATTTGGTATTGAGTATAAACTTGATTTGAGGCGATCCAATAATCCTCCATTTTTCTGAGAACTTTCGTACATTCTGTGTCCGAGTAGGATTTTTTAAATTTAAAATCTTCTTCTTTTAGGAGAACCACTTTATGGCAATACCTTTCATTTGGGAAAATCCTAAAATTAACCCAAAAAGTAAAAATAATATGGATAAATACCGTTTCAAGACCTATTTAATGAATGACAAATATAGCAATAATGGTGTTTTTATAAAAAATATGACTATAACTTGATATTCATTTTGTTTAAAATTTTACTCTGCAACCACCTCATAATCAATCTCAAAAAACTCAAAACCCGTGATGCCGTTTTCTTCTATGGCTTGTTTTAGACGCTCTGAGCAGAGAACGCCACCATTAGGCTGTTGATAAACAATGTCAAAACTATCTAATAAACAAACTTTTGAGCACTCCAGCTCTATATCTTCTTCTATAAATAAATCACTTCTTATCTGCATAAATTCTAATTCATTTTTTATTTCTATTTCATTTTGTTTTCCGTCCTTTATATAGTAAAAATTACTTTTCTCAAAAATAATATTTTTCAAAGGCTCTATCGGAAACTGAAAAATCCAGTATTTAAATTTTTCTTCTTTGTAGAGGAGCCGTGTTTCGTAGAAATGATATTTCGGAGCGATTCTGAATTTTTCTAAAAGTGATTTTAATTTATCTGAGATGTACCAAATACAAAACATAGGAAATTCACCTATAAATCCATGCACATCTTGCAGTCTCCATTCCCAAAATTTTTTTTTATCAAAACTCTGCAGGTGAAAATAATCAAAAATAGGAGCATTTTCTATGATTTCACCATTTCCTATTCTGTCAAAATAAAACGCTCCATTAGGGACAAACTCCCCGTTAGCATGTCCTAAAACTTTGTTTTCCTTATCAAATATTCTTTTAATTTTTGTTTTATAGTATTTCATTTTATTTATATTTAAAAATTAACAATATCATTTACATCTTTATTTCCTAATAATACTTCTTTTTCTAGTTTATCTTTTGATTTTTGTATTAGTTTTTTAATTCTATCAAAAGCCAACATATTATTTCCATTAGCATTATTAATAATTATGGTTATTTTTTCATCTAAATTTATATCATAATCAGGATGGTTTGCATGTCCTGATATTTCGTATTTAAGGCGTTTTTTCTGCAACGGTATGGCATTGTCCAAACCATTAAAATCAAACTTTTTCCCATTTTTCTCCGCCCATAGCAGTAGTTCCTGTAGAGCCTTATTTTTTTCCAAAACACTTATAGGAATAATGTGATGGACTTCAAAATTAAGAGGTTCTCCTAAGTCATATTTTTTAAATACATTATTATACCATGTTTCAAAATCACCCTTTTTCACCATTTTTTCGAAGTATTTTTTTGCTAATCTCCTTTCTCTTTAGCATATTTGCTAAACCGCTCTATCCATCCATTTTCCCCCAATGGCTCAGCCTTTAGCATTTCGCTAATTTCTACTAAATTAATCTGCTTTTGGTCTTCTTCATAAACAAGTTTAAATTTTTCATTTTGCTCAAATAGATCAAGAAAGTCAAACATAACAGAGTTTATATTTTCCAAAATAAATTGTATCAAATTTCTTTTTTCTTTTTCGTTTAATTTTAAAAATAATTCATTATAATGAAGCATAGTGGGATTATTATACCCATTTTCAACAATATAATCAATGTTTTTATAGTATCTATCTAATACATCATTTATTAGTAATTTCCCAAATTCATCTAAAATTTCTTGATTTGTTTTCATTTTATAATATTTTAATTATTAATGCCATTCCAAGGAATATTATTTATACTTTTTATCCCTTTCTCCTTGAGTTCATCTAAAGCTTTTACTACCCAACCCGTGGCAACATCTTCAGGTATTCCAGAGTTGACCATTGCTTGTATCTCTATATTTGCCATTTCATCTATTTTTAAAACCTTATTTTAGCATCTTTTGTTTCCAAGAAAACATCTAGTTTCTTCTGTAATTCTTATTTCCATTTTCTTAATTTAAAGAGTATATATAAAATCTCCCAAAGGTTTTCCTAGGTCATTTATACCAATATAATACAGCCAAGAAGCAGGATAAATTCTAGGACTATTTTCTTCTCCTTTCCTGCCTAAAATAATAGGTTTTTCATAAGCACTATCTTTTTTAAATTTTCCTATAGACCAAAACCCTCCTAAAACCTTTATTACTGCTTCTCCTATGTATATATATGCATATTCATAAAGGTCTTCGTTTTCTTTATATATTTTCTCTACTTGATTTATTTCATCTTGTGAAAAAGTAAATTCATTTAGATCTAAAATTTCAAGAAATTCCTGCATTTTAGCATCCTTTGTTTCCAAGAAATCATCTAGTTTCTTCTGTAATTCTTTATTGAGTTTTATTTCCATTAATTTAAGAGTGTATCATTTCTCCAAGAGATTTTCGAAGGCTGTTGTTTTTTATATGGAATAACCAAGCTTTAGGACTTATTCTAGGATTATTCTCTTCCCCTCCCCAAGCAAGTATAATAGGTTTTTCATAAGCACTATCTTTTTTAAATTTTCCTATAGACCAAAATCCTCCTAAAACTTTTATTACCGCTTCTCCTATGTATATATATGCATATTCGTAAAGGTCTTCGTTTTCTTTATATATTTCCTCTACTTGATTTATTTCATCTTGTGAAAAAGTAAATTCATTTAGATTTAAAATTTCAAGAAATTCCTGCATTTTAGCATCCTTTGTTTCCAAGAAAACATCTAGTTTTTTCTGTAATTCTTTATTGAGTTTTATTTCCATTTTCTTAATATTTTATAATTATAAAATCACTTTCTTTTAATCCTGCTTTTTTCATTTCAGATTTTACATTTTGTATAAATTTAGGATCTACTTCATCAAAACAATGCCATTCTATTCTGAGAATATTTTCATCTAATTGTTTTTTTATAATATGAATGTCTTTCATTACTTGGTCTTTGTATGCATTCCAAGTTACTTTTCCAGATTTCACTTCACGGGCAACACCATTTTTTACATTATCTATAATTCTTTTGGAATTTTCTATCTGTATTTCAAATTGATTACTATCAAACCCCATTAAATCATCAAAGGTTTTTTCTGAGATAGCTCCTTTTTCTCTATTTTTATATAGGGTTTTATATTTCTGTTCCCATTTTTCTTTGGAAAGCTTTCCTTTATACTTGTTCCAAGAGTCGTTTAGTATTTTCTCGAAATCGGGAGTTTTCATAAACTCATCTATTTTGTCTAGCTTTTTCTTCACAGCTTCCTTCACCTCATTTCCTACTTTTTTCACCCCATTATGGATGTTATCTGTGGTGTTTTTCAGGCTTTTTATTGCTCCTCCTCCCATGAGGATAGAGGCTACCTGTACAGCATCCTTCCCTACGGTGTGGTTTACAATATAGGACTTATCACTGGTATAGTTATTTTTCTTTTCTTCATAGAAATCTGTTGCAGCATTTTTGATGCTTTCTGTGGAGATATTATGTTTACTCGTAAACTTTAGCTGCTAGAAAAGATTGTGCAATGGTTTTCCAATCAATATTATTATTTTGAGAATCATGTAAATATCCTCTTAACCCATTTAGAAATGTTATAATATTATTATTTTCCCAAGAATCTTTATTATCAATATAATCATTTATTAGAGTTGATATAAAATCTAAAAAATCTTTTTTTGTTTTTATATTATTAACGATATTATAAATATTATTTTCCATTAGTACTTCTTATTTCTATTGTTATTCCTTCATTTTTTGTTGTAAATTTAAATATTTCTGTTTGGGGAATATCATTTAATTTTTCATATGGAACATCGATTCCTGCTTCTTGAAACACTTTAAGCCTTCTATTATCTAAAGTATATATTAAACCATCTTTTTCAACTATTCTGATTGGCGGTATTAATTTGGGGTCAATAGTTTTATTCTTTAGTTTTTTTATCAGATCATATATTGTTGTTCCATCTTTAAAAACTGATGATATACTATTCTGGCTAAATCTTATTAACATAGGATTTACAAATCCTGTATTACTTAGTGATTTAAAAGTAATCTTTTTTGCAAACTTTTCTCCAGTTTCTTTTATTCCTTTTACTAGAGCTCCAGCTCCTGTAGCTAATTTCACTATAGCAACTCCGTCTTTACCAAGTTCATGTTTACCAAGATAAGGTTTGTTAGTAAAGTTATAATTTTCCCATTTATTTTTTATTTCATCTTTAGCAAAATTAATTACTTTGTCAGCATCTATATTTTTTACACTATTCCATAACTCTTCTCTTATTTCTTTTTTAGAGGCTACATCATAACCTAGTTTTATTAGTTGCGGATAGTCCGAGATTTCTTCTACTACCCCATCAGAGACGCCAGCAAAAAGAGGAGGAACATGTATATTGGACTGGTTATAATTTTGGTCTTTATTCCAATAGTTTTCAGGCAGGGCAGCATTTTCCCAGACGCTTTCTCCAAGTTCTCCTATGGTACTGAGCCACTCTCTTCCACTCATTTCTTTTACCCAGAACTCTCCGCCGTCCTGTGTTTTGAGGGCTACTTTTGCAGATTTTTTACCATCTAGTCCACCTAGTTCATTGAGTTTTTCCTCCATTAGAGAGGTTATCTGCTGTTCTATTTGTTTTTTCTGGATTTGTGTCTTCTTGTTTCCTTTTTGTTTTAGAGTAAAGGATACAGAGAATTTTCCATTATTATTTTTTATGATTA
>FLSB01000155.1_pt1 | contig 14940 bp, 9 predicted proteins | sample 1550551 | NCBI WGS metagenome assembly FLSB01 (sample SAMEA4031774, study PRJEB14383) | metagenome | biome: human; feature: oral; material: saliva | place: Philippines | collected 2014 | reverse complement strand
TATGACAAGGCAGTAGCCGATATCAATAGCGAATTGGCAGTCTTCTCAAAGCATAGAGTGAGCCTCACTCTTGACCAGATAAAGGACTTCTACAATTCGTTGGCTTACTATACTCCTTCGCAGCCAACGCCTAAGAAGGAGCTACACCCATTGTTCACTATTGAGCAGACAACGCAAGAACCCCTCTTACAATGTATATTGCAACTGCGTCGATTGGTGACCATTCACGAAGGTTTCCGCCTACAAGATGTGAAGCGATATGGCATTACGATGTACAGACGTAAGGTGGATGTGCAATCGAATGTCACAGCTATCACCGATACGATGAAGGCTGGCGACCCACGTTTAGCCATCCAGTTACCACAAGACGTGATAACTGCTGGCATTACTCCTAACCCACGTAATAAATAAAAGGAGACTTATTTATGAAAAGAAATATTCTATTGGCTGCTATCGTAATAGCCTGCGGAACCATGGTTCTCACGGCTTGTAGCGATGACAAATTGGGCGGTGATTCCATCTTTCCAACCACTGCGGTGAAACGAAACACGTTCGATCAATGGCTGTATAAGAACTATACTATGCCTTATAACATCGAGTTCCAATACCGCTTGAAGACGGAAGAAACCGATAAAGCCTACAACTTCGTACCTGCCGATTCAGCAAAGACTGCCAAGCTAGCTATCATCACTAAGTATATGTGGTTCGATGCTTACGCCGAGACAGTGGGCTTGGATTTCGTCAAAGAGAACGTTCCGCGCATTATTGTTGCAGTAGGTATTCCTGGCTACACACGCTATCGCACGGAGGTAGTAGGTAGTGCGGAAGGTGGTTACAAGGTGACATTAAGTAAGGTGAACGCCCTTACTGACGACCTATTAAAGGACTACGGCAGTATGACGGGGTTCTATTTCCACACCATGCACCACGAGTTTATGCATATTCTGAACCAAAAGAAACCTTACGACGAGTCGTTTGATGACATCTCACGTGCCGATTATGTCAGTGGCAACTGGACGTCAGTACCTGAGAAGCAAGCCTACTCACAGGGTTTCGTCTCACCTTATTCAATGGAGAATCCAGCAGAGGATATTGCCGAGCTGTACTCTATCTACGTTACAAGTACACCTCAGGAATGGAATAAAATCTTGCAGATTGCAGGTCCAAAGGGTACAAGTATCATCAATAGAAAGCTGAAGATGGTGCGTGAATATATGCGTAATTCATGGGATGCAGACATTGATTTGCTCCGTAACGCAATCCTTCGTCGTGGTTCGAAGATAGCAACGCTCAACTTGGAAAGCCTGGAATAAGAAAGGAAGAGAGCCTCCTTTCACCTCGAGGAGACGCCCTCTTCACATCAAAGGAACGCCCTCTTTAAATGGAGGAGAGCACCCTCTCTTATACAGAAATCCTCATCACAAAAAACAAATAATTGTGTTCTAACTCATTTCCGCTAGGCTCTTCGCCTCTTGGGCAGGCTATTGGAAGTTGAAAATAGCCATGAGCTTGTTATCAGGAAAGAGTTTAGACCGTAGAAATAAAACGAAAGAAGAAAATGAAAAAACTATGTTTTCTATTCTTAACCATCGTGTTGGGACTGTCTTTGCAGTCGTGTTTACATGATGATAAGACACTCTTCGACCAGCCAGCAGCCGAGCGTATTGACAAGAGTGTATCGGATTACACCCAGCTATTGGAGTCCTCCGAAGGTGGTTGGATGTTACATTATTATGCAGGAAAGGACTATAGTTATGGTGGTTACACGCTCTTGTTGAAGTTCAAGAATGGGCATGTAACGGCTATGGGCGACGTGCAAGATCCCGAGGAACAGGCTACTTCTGGATACGAGGTAGTCAAGGATCAAGGTCCGATGTTATCCTTCAATGAGTATAACAAGGTCATCCATCCCCTTGCAGAACCATGGTTGGGCAATCCCGATGGAGTGCAAGGTGACTATGAATTTAGCATTCTTCGTGCTACAAACGATAGTATTTACTTGCGTGGAAGGAAGTGGAAAAACGAGATGGTACTCACTCGCTTGCCTAAAGACGCTAGTTGGGAAGAGATGATGATGGGCATTATCACCGTCAAAGATGGTATGAATGTTAATACATACAACTGCTTCCTTGGCACCGACTCACTCGGTCAGTGCAACATCGATGGATCGACTCGTCGCTTCACAATGACTATAGGTGATAAGACATTGGATATGCCTTATTGCACCACACCAACAGGTATTTCGCTACGCGAACCATTGACATTCAATGGTAAGAAATACCAAAACTTCACATGGAACGAGGAGTCGCGTACGCTCACAGAGGGCGATTTGCGCATTGTACAATACCTACCGAAGAATCATAAGGACATCGACTTCTGGATTGGTACTTGGCGTCTGAAGACAAGCATAAGACGTAAGATAACACTCACACTAAGCATGGGAACGGTGGCAAACACGCTAAAAGGTAAGTTGCAGATAGGTAATGTTGAATATGAGATACTCATGACTTATGACCCTGCAACAGGCAAACTCGAATTGCCTGGACAGCCTGTTACTGACCCTACATATACCTATCCTGCGGGTATCGTTCTAGTACCTGGATCAAAGGAGGAAGGTAAACTCTTTGGTGAAGGTAAGGGTAGTTTACTCTTCACATGGGATGAGGATATGGAGCGCGCAACGGCTGATGATAGTGGACAAATCACTGGTCATAAAGTCGACTCATTCTTTGGTGTTGCCTACGGAGAGGACTTGTCGCCTATTATGAAGCCTGATGGCAGTTACACTTATGCGTTTACTCTGCCAGGAATAGAGTACATGACGAAAATAAATTGATACTGATTATGAACAAATATATCTATATCTTCATAGCTGCCGCATCGGTCTTCTTGGGTGCAGCATGCAGTAGTGACAATGATTTACCAGCGTATGCTGCAGGGCTGAAGGTGGTGAAAGCAGAGACAGACTTTGGTGTTCTCGGTGAGACACATGAGGTTGTAATGAGTAAAGAACCTGCTCGTGCCTATGCACTTGACGCTTGGCTTACAGTGACGAAAACGGCAGAGAAGCTATCACTGACGGCTCAACCGAATACGAGTGCACAATCGCGTAACACGCTATTGGTGGTTAAGAACGAGCAAGGAGACTCTATCACACTGAATATCCAACAGGAGGGTGTGACCTTCGGGTTGCCTACTGGCGAGGATATCTATGCTGGAGATGAGGCTGTTGAACGCTCTTTGATTGCTACTTCTAACGTCCCCGTTGAGTATAGTGGGACGGCTGATTGGATTAAGGTAGGCAATACGAATGGGAAAATAAACGTCAAGGTCGAAGCTAATACGACGGGGCGTCCACGTGTAGGGTGGGTTACAGCCAAGGCAATCGGGCTTGTTGACTCATTGAAAGTGGTACAGGCTTCGCTCAACGATGTGGTTGGCGATTATGTGCAAACGGCTAAGATGCGCCTTCCAAGTCGTGACTTAGCAGGGAAGACATCGTCTGTTCGTATAGAGGCAACGGGTACAAACAAGGCAAACTTCATCGTTGACAATCAATATAAGTGGGAGGTTAGCTTCACACCAGGCAAAGGCTTTGAGATGATGAATGGTAAGATTGTTGGCAAGAAAGAGGTTGTTCCAGGCGTATATGAGTATCTTATCAGTGTAATCGTTGCTGATGACTTTAGTAAGGAACATGAGACTGCCATCAACGGAACGAAGGAGAGCATCCTTCTCACGTTTGATAACAATGGTAATCTAGTGTTCCGTGAGGCACAGAAGTTAGCTTCCGCACAAACCTTCTCATCCTATGGTTGGAACCGATTCACCGACACGAAGCCCGTTATGGGTGCTTTCCGTGGAATCGGAGAGGTGTATGTTAATCCGAAGTTAACACGTAGATAAATGCAACTTTAAATTCTATCATGATATAGAAAAGGGTGTTTTCACCCTGACTCCGCCCTTGCATGCGAATGTAGGGGCGGAGTTTTTTGTTAACAAGAAAAGCCTCACCCCCGCCCCCTCTCCGAATGGAACAACCCCACCCAACCTCCCCTAAGGGGAGGAGTGCCTAACGGGTGCCAGTTAGAAAATAGTTTCTTTAATTCAAAAGGGGCGTTTCTTCGAAATGAAGAGGGCGTTCTGTTGCATCGAAGAGAGGCTTTCTTCATATCGAAGAAACGCCCTCCTTTATTTGCAAATAGTAGTCTTCACTCCCCTCTCCATTCGGAGAGGGGGCGGGGGAGAGGCTGTAGATGGAATTGGCAGAGGCTGTAGATGAGTTTTGATGAGGCTCCCTTCCCTATTTAACAACAAATCTTCTCATTTCTTTGGAGGACTTCTCAAAAAGTATTACATTTGTGTTGACAAACCTAAATGGGGGTGATTACAGGAGATTAGACGCATTGATTATGATCCTAATAGCCCTCCTTTAAAACCTAAAAGTCAGTTATTACCTATGCAAACTAAAATCCTATGCTGCGTGACAGGCACCCTCGCATTGGGCGCCATCCTACCTGCTCAGGCACAGAAGAAGCCCATGAATATCGTTTATATCATGAGTGACGACCATTCCTATCAAACGATTAGTGCCTACGACAAGCGTTTCATTGATACACCAAACATCGATTGGATTGCTAATCATGGTGTGAAATTCCAAGAGAGTTTCGTTGCTAACTCCCTTAGCGGACCCTCCCGAGCATGTATGTTAACGGGTAAGCACAGTCATGCAAATGGTTTCACAGATAACACCAAGACGTTTGATGGAGGACAGCAAACCTTTCCTAAGCTCTTACAGAGTGCAGGGTATCAGACCGCAATGATCGGTAAGTGGCACCTCACATCACTGCCTACTGGTTTCAACTATTGGGACATTCTCATTGGACAAGGCGACTACTACAACCCCGACTTCTTATGTAATGGCAAGCCACTAAAGCGTCAGGGATATGTGACGAACATCATTGCTGACCTCGCAATAGACTGGATGGAGAATAAAAGAGACCCTTCCAAGCCTTTCTGCTTACTAATGCACAACAAGGCTCCTCATCGTGTTTGGAATCCTGATACATGCGACTTAGACCTCTTTAATGATGTGCAGTATCCATTGCCCGAGACGTTCTATGATAACTATGAAGGGCGTCTGGCAGCACAGAAACAGAAGATGAGTATTATCAAAGATATGGACATTGTCTATGATAATAAGATGGCGGATCACGAGCAGGAGATACATTCTGACAAGGAGTTGGAAGCGTGGGGACGTCGTAACTATGAGCGTATGACGCCTTCTCAAAAGGCTCAATGGGATCGCCATTATGACCCTATTATACAGAAGTTTAAGGCTGATAAGCTATCGGGGAAGGCGTTAGCTGAATGGAAGTACCAGCGTTATATGCATGATTATATGCGTGTGATTCGGTCGGTAGATCGCAATGTTGGACGTGTAATTGAGTATCTCCGTGAGAAGAATCTATTGGATAATACGATGATAGTCTACACCTCCGACCAAGGCTTCTACATGGGTGAACATGGTTGGTTCGATAAGAGATTCATGTATGAAGAGTCGTTCCGTACACCACTGCTAATCTATTGTCCGGGTGGGAAACAAGGCGTTGTTAATGAGATGGTACAGAACATTGACTATGCACCAACATTCTTGGAAGCAGCTGGTGTAAAGGTTCCTTCGGATATTCAAGGGTGTTCGCTCTTGCCTTTGTTACAGGGTAAGAAGCCTGCTAACTGGCGTAAATCGCTGTATTACCATTACTATGAATACCCCGCAGAGCACTCTGTCTGCCGTCATTATGGTATTCGGACGAAGCGTTACACACTGATTCATTTCTATAACGATATAGACTCTTGGGAGCTTTATGACCTCAAGAAGGACCCTTCACAACTGCATAACATCTATGGACAAAAGGGTACGGAGAAACTCACAGAACGATTGAAGAAGGAGCTAAAAGAGCTTCAAGTACAATACAATGACCCTATTAGGAACCAATACTAAGTGGCAATTTTGTACTTATCACGGGCTATTAACGAATTGTGTAGACGCCTTGACTCAATAGAGTCGGGGCGTCGCTTTTGATAAAGGACTTATTTCTTGCATCCAAGATAATCATTAGTTTTATGTTGACGAGATAAGGGTTAAATAGGTAAGGAAAGCCTTCAATTAGGCTAGATAAAGCCATTTTGCAAAGCATTCTCTTGCTAGTTAGTAAGAAAATAAGTAATTTCGCCGATGTATTTATACGATATAATAAGGTGGTGGAGATGGTGTCTCGACTGCTTAGATAAATATATTATGAAACGACTTACTTTATTATTAATGATGTTCCTGATGGTTCTGATGGCATTTGCTGACGGACGCATCAAGGTGGCGTGTGTGGGTAATAGTGTTACATGGGGGTATGGTTTGACCAATAGGGACGCTGATTGTTACCCCGTGCAGTTGCAGAGAATGTTAGGAGATAAGTACGATGTGCGTAATTTCGGGCACTCTGGAAGTACGCTTCTAAGCCATGGTCACCGTCCATATATCGACCAGAAGGAATACAAAGAAGCGTTAGCTTTCAAAGCCGATAGGGTTATTATCCATCTAGGACTCAATGACACGGACCCTCGTAATTGGTCTGAATATGCCGAAGAGTTCAATTCTAACTATATAGAACTCGTCAACTCCTTCCGCAAAGTGAACCCTAAAGCACAGATATGGGTGTGCTTGATGTCGCCAATCTTCGAACGTCACCCTCGCTTCGAGAGCGGAACTAGGGACTGGCATAGCCTCATTCAACAGCATATCAAGCAAGTGGCAATGGCTGAGAGCCTTCCACTAATAGACCTCTATACGCCTCTTCACAATCGTCCAGACCTCTTTGCGGATGCACTCCACCCCAATGCTGAAGGTGCAAAGATCATCGCTGAGACTGTATATAAGGCTATGACCGGCAATTATGGAGGGTTATCTCTTGCGCCACTATATACCGATGGAATGGTAATGCAGCGTAACGAACCGATTATCTTTCGTGGTTCTGCCAATGCAAAGATGGTTGTTAAGGTAAGTTTCGATGGTCAGAATCTATCCACAACAGCTGCAGACGATGGTACATGGAGCGTTAATTTCCCTGCTCGAAAGGCTGGCGGTCCTTACAAAGCAATAGTTGCAGCAGGTAAAGAGCGGCTGACGTTGAAAGATATATACGTCGGAGAGGTGTGGTTGTGTTCGGGACAATCGAATATGGAGTTGCCTATCTCCGCCGTACAAAGTGGTAAGCAAGACCTTGCGGAGGCTGGTTCACAACCCTTAATACATCTCTTTAATATGTCAACACGCTATCCTACGAATGCTGTGAGCTGGTCGGAAGCGGTGTGCGACTCGGTTAATCGCCACCAACTCATGCGTGTTGGTCCATGGCGTAACTGCTCGGCTGAATCGTTATCGGGCTTCTCTGCAGTCGCATATCACTTCGCTAAGGGTTTAGCAGACAGTTTGCAGGTACCTATAGGAGTGATTTGTAATGCCGTAGGAGGCACTACCACCGAGTCGTGGATTGACCGTTCGACCCTTGAAAAGGACTTCCCTGCCATCTTGCGAGACTGGTATCATGGCGATTTCGGCATGAAGTGGGCAAGAGAACGTGCTTTGCAGAATATTGCCAATAGCAAGAATCCATTGCAACAGCACCCTTATGCGCCTGCTTATATGTTCGAGACAGCTATGACTCCTTTGTTGGGTTATACGTTGAAAGGTATTGTGTGGTATCAAGGAGAGTCGAATGCGCATAACATCGAGCTGCATGAACGCCTCTTCCCATTGTTGGAGAAAAGTTGGCGAAACTTCTTTCAACAGAAGAAGATGCCCTTTTATTTCGTACAACTATCTAGTCTGAACCGTCGTTCCTGGCCGCGTTTCCGTGATTCACAACGGCGTATGGCGTTAGGGTTGGAGCATACTTGGATGACGGTGACAAGCGATTTGGGAGATTCACTTGATGTGCATTACACCAATAAGAAACCTGTAGGTGAGCGGCTCGCCATGCAAGTTTTGCACCATAGTTATGGACATGATATTGTGTCAGAGGGACCTGTTATAGAGCGAGTTGAATCCGTTGATGGAGGCTTATTGTTGACTTTCTCAAATGCAAAGGAACTTCATTTCACGGGCAACCGATTGATAGGCTTTGAGCTTGCGGGTGCCGATGGTATTTATCATGAAGCCCAAGCAACGATAGAGAATGGTTATCAGGTGCGTGTGTCGTGTGGGTCAGTAGTAGCCCATCCTGTTAGTGTTCGCTATGGTTGGCAGCCGTTTACTCGTGCGAATCTTGTGAATGAAAAGGGACTACCTTGCAGTACATTTGAGACCGCAGAACGTAGATTTTAGATAGAGAGGACGCCCCGCATCTTTTTCCCTTGCCGACTAGGAAGGGGAGTTGAAAGGCTCGTTTCTATCTGAAGTAATTATTTAACAAGTTTTTATTAGATAATTGTTTTCAGTATAGTTAGTTGTGTTTTCTTATAGAGGAAACTATGTTTTGAATATTAAAGTATTATCCCTTGAATTAAAGGAAACGCCCTTCTCAAATAGAGAAGGGCGTTTCGTTAATAGAAAGAGAGGCTCTCTTGCCATCGAAGAGATGCCCTCGTTGATTCCAATAAAACTATCGTCTTTAGACAACAATACGTATTCCTGCCCCGTGGATGGGGCAGGATAGAATACTAAAAGACTTCAGGAAGACTTGAATCTTCACTCTCCTGTATAGAACTTAATCAGTTGAGTGATAGCCTGGGTGCATGCTGGACAGAACTCAGGATGGGCATTTGTGCGCATACGGCAGTCTGGGTAAGCGCGGTAAACACCATGTTGCGCATAGCCAGCAGGCTCGTATGCACCCACTTTCCACTTGTCCCTGCGTGCGTTCGGCTTATCTAAGTCGGTTGGTTCGGGCGTCGGTAATGGGGTCTTCTTATCGATCATTCCTTCCCACTTATTGTGGAAGTCGACCAGAGTTGTTAGGTTCGGTTCCCATGGCTCGACGTCCTTTGGATACATATTAATCTCTTCTTTGGCATAAGCATACTCATCACCAAGTCCTGCGAAAGAGTGTCCAAACTCGTGGACAACCACTGGTTTGAATTGAGGATGGTGTGCCATTGAGAGGTTGTAAGAGTTCAGAATACCGCCACCACCATATTTCTCTGTGTTTACTAGTACGATGATATGTTCGTAAGGCGTACCAGCTAGCCAGTCATGGAGGTCTTTGAGATGGAGTGTAGTGAGGTATCTGTCGCTGTAGAAAGTGTCGAAATGAGAGTGAAGAGCCGTGTTCTTCCATATACCCTTTGATGGTTCGGATGTGCCACTATCAACAGATGGAGCCTTGACAGCCACAATATTGAATCGAGAACGCAGCGATTTGAAAGGTTCGTGAGCGAAGAGAGCCTCCATCGCAATGTGACAATCCTTTATAAATGTAGGCATTTCAGCCTCAGTGTAACCCTCCGCAATATATGCAATGTGTATGCAGTGCGATGGATCAGCAGCCTGTTGCAAAGTCTCGTAAGGTGTGATATTACGCTCCCCGATGTGTCGGATGAGAATATCCTGTGGTACAACGATATGCGTCATGCGGTTAGTAACCTCGCGCCGATTGTTCCTTAGTTCGATAGTTACATCTGCTGTATCTTTGGGATAAGGTACTAGAAAGACGTTCTCAAACGATTTCTTGCTATTACCCTGTGCTTCGTCATAAGTGAGCCACTCCTGGAATAGAGTAGAAAAGGAGTTTCGATAGATCACTTTCTGCGTACGATGATCACGCACAATGACCTGTCCATTGCCCTCAACGGGCACTTCTGCTAGTCGTTCGTGCTTGCCATACCAATGTGGGATACGTGATAGTTCGTCCACAGCGATGGTCTGCTCTTTGGCATTCCCTGCGAAGATGTAATCCAAACGGAGCGTTGCATCCTCAAAGTAATGGTTGAAATCCTGCGCAACAGCACTCATGGAGAGTGCGAGGAGTAGGGTAGTAATGATTTTTCTCATAGGTCTTGAAAATTGGTTAGAACTATTATTTCTCATTCTTCAGATAGATAGAATCATTGACAAAGTAGCGTTTGCTTCTCTCAAATACGCATATCTTATCATCTGCAAAGATATGAATAATTAATGAAATTAGCTATCAGGAAAGAGATTATTAATACCTTATTTCTTATTCATAGCTCATTGTTAAAGCCTTTCACAGGCTCTTTGAAGGGAATGAAGTCTTATTGTTAGGTTCTTTATAAGGAGTTTTTCTCTAATTTAAAGTTCCTCATTATGATATGTGTCGAGTGTTAAGAGTTGTGTAGTTGGGGGTATTTTAGTGGTTTCCACTTACTCTTTATAGTGTCAGAAGATGGTGATAATGTGGATAGGACACAAGTATTTCTGAATAAGGAAAAGGTTATGAAAGTGCGAAGAATTAAATTTTAGCGGTCATTCCCGTCATAGCTTATACGTATATAGGTATTACTGATTGTTCCTAATGATATATTAGGATAGTGGCTAGATGGATTATATTTAAACAATAAAAAATGCCCCGTATGGAAGGACGAGGCAACCTAATGTTCTCACAACGGAATAATCCTTATTGTGAATACTTTAAAATTAGTTCGTTACAAAGGTATGTATTAAAAAAATAATAAGCAAATTTTCTTAATGAAATTTTGACTTTGTTGTTGTTTTTTTTGTACCTTTACACAAATTATCATATAATCAATTCAACATGAAGAAAATACTAGGATTAGACTTAGGAACTACAAGTATTGGTTGGGCCTTAGTGAATGAGAGTGAAAACAAAGGTGAGCAATCCTCTATCGTAAGGCTTGGTGTGAGGGTAAACCCATTGACTGTAGATGAAAAAGGGAACTTTGAAAAGGGGAAAGCAATCACGACTAATGCCGATAGACAGCAGGTGCATGCTGCAAGAATAAACCTTCAAAGATATAAGCTGCGCAGAGAGAATCTTCGTAGTTGCCTACAGAAACAAGGTTGGATAGGTTCCGAACCGATGTATGAAGATGGTAAATCTTCTACTTTTGAGACCTATAAGTTGCGTGCGAAAGCTGCAGAAGAGGAAGTGTCATTGCATGAGTTTGCCCGAGTTCTATTTATGCTGAACAAGAAACGGGGCTATAAAAGTAATCGAAAAGCAAACGATAAAGAAGAAGGAAAGCTTTTTGATGGTATGACCATAGCTAAGAAACTCTATGAAGAGCATTTGACTCCTGCCGAATACTCCCTTCAGTTGCTCAATACAGGTAGGAAGTTTACACCAGAATATTACCGTTCTGATCTTATTGCAGAGTTCGAGAAGATATGGAACGAGCAGCAGAAGTATTATCCAGAGATACTCACAGACGAGTTTAAACAGCAGTTAGAAGGTAAGGCAAAGAGCAATACAAGTAAGCTATTCCTTGGTAAATATGGTATTTACTCAGCTGATACAAAAGGTCTAGATAGGAGGCTGCAACCTTTGAAATGGAGGGTTGAAGCGATGAAGCAACAGGTTGATAAAGATGTTTTAGCCTTTGTTATCAGTGACTTGAAAGGACAGATTGCTAATACAAGTGGGCTACTTGGTGCTATTAGTGATAGAAGTAAAGAACTCTATTTCAGCAAGCAGACAATTGGTCAATACCTATGGGCTTCTCTGCAAGAAAATCCACATATCAGTATAAAGAATCAACCTTTCTATCGTCAAGATTACTTAGATGAATTTGAGAAGATTTGGGAAACGCAAGCAACTTACCATAAGGAATTGACATCAGAACTAAAGCAAGAAATCAGAGATATTATCATCTTTTATCAACGGCCATTGAAGAGTAAGAAGAATCTCATAGCTGTTTGTGAACTTGAACAGCGTAAGGTGAAAGTGACAGTCGATGGAAAAGAAAAAGAGATAACGATAGGTCCGAAGGTTGCTCCCAAGTCTTCCCCTATGTTCCAAGAGTTTAGAATTTGGCAAAATCTAAATAATATTCTACTTCTAGACCATGAGACTAATAGCAAGCGTCCATTGTATGAGGAAGAGAGAAACCTTTTATATGAGGAACTAAGCGTTAAGGAGAAACTCAGTAAGACTGAGGCTCTGAAGGTATTGGGCAAGAAGAGTAAGCAATGGGATTTGAATTATAAAGAGTTAGAAGGCAATAGAACACAAGCTGTTCTCTATGATTGTTATAACCGAATTATCGTGATGTCAGGGCATGAAGAGTGTAATTTCAAAAAACTAAAAGCCTCTGATATTCGCCATTATGTTAAGATGATATTCAAGAACTTAGCCTTCAATACAGACATACTATGCTTTGATTCATCGTTGAAGGGGCATGAGTTGGAAAGACAACCAATGTATCAGCTTTGGCATTTGTTGTATTCCTATGAAGGTGATAACTCTCGAACAGGTAATGATGCATTATTAAGAAAGTTGGAAACATCATTTGGCTTTCCAAAAAAATATGCAGCTGTGCTTGCCGATCTCGTTTTTGAAGATAGCTACGGAAACCTCAGTGTGAAAGCAATGCGTAATATTTTGCCACATTTACAGGCTGGGAAAGATTATAGTCAAGCATGTGAGGAGACTGGATATAAACATTCACGTCGGTCGCTTACAAAGGAAGAATTAAATCAAAAGGAGTATAAAGAAAGGTTAGAACTATTGCCAAAGAATAGTTTACATAACCCTGTTGTTGAGAAGATCCTCAATCAGATGATTAATGTTATCAATGCAGTTATTGATGAATATGGGAAGCCCGATGAAATAAGAATAGAGCTGGCAAGAGAATTGAAGATTGGAGCTGCAGAGCGAGAGAATATGACACGAGGTATTAATCAAGGTAATGCTGAGAATAAACGTATTCGTGAAATACTAGAGAAGGAATTTGCACTTTCGTATATCAGTAGGAATGACATTATTAAATATAAGCTATATGAAGAGCTTAAATCGAATGGCTTTAAGACTTTATACTCTGACACGTATATTTCAAAAGATAAACTCTTCTCAAAAGATTTTGATATTGAGCATATTATTCCGAAAGCTCGTTTGTTTGATGATTCACTTTCAAATAAGACAATCGAAGCACGTGATGTAAATATAGCTAAAAGTAATAAGACGGCCTTTGATTTTATACTTGAAAGGTATGGAGAACAAGGTGTTAAGACTTATAAGACGAAACTTCTTCGCCTTCTAGAAGATGGGGCTATTAGTAATAAGAAGTATAATAATTTGCTGAAAACGGAAGCAGATATACCTTCTGGCTTTATTGATCGTGACCTCCGGAATACTCAATATATTGCAAAAAAAGCGTATGAAATATTAAGCGAGTTGGTTAAGATTGTTACTCCAACAACGGGATCAGTGACCAATCGATTGCGCGAAGATTGGCAGTTGGTGGATGTTATGAAAGAACTTAACTTTGAGAAGTATCTGAAGTTAGGTTTAGCTGATGTGATAGAAGATAGAGATGGTCGGAAAGTTAAGCGTATAAAAGACTGGACGAAACGCAATGATCATCGCCATCATGCGATGGATGCATTGACAATAGCTTTTACGAAGCCATCTTATATTCAGTATCTGAACAACCTCAATGCACGCAGTGATAAGAGTGGTAGTATCTATGGTATAGAAGTAAAGGAACTGCATCGTGAAGAAGGTAAGCTTCGCTTTAATGCTCCTTTGCCTATCAATGAATTCCGTGCAGAAGCTAAAAGGCATCTTAAATCGGTCTTGGTATCTATTAAGGCGAAGAAAAAAGTGATGACACAGAACGTCAATAAAATTAAGATAAAGCATGGAATCATAAAAAAGGTACAGCTTACGCCACGTGGAGAATTACATAACGCTACATACTATGGGACAAAGAAACGTCCATTAGTAAGAATGGTGAAAGTTGGAGCAGCATTAGACGAAGCAACAATAAATAGGGTATGTAGCCCTGCTATTCGTGCAGTATTACTGAAACGTCTCAATGCTTATAATGGTGATGCTAAGAAAGCTTTTACAGGGAGGAATTCAATAGATAAAAATCCGATTTACCTAGATGTTGAGCAGACGAAGATAGTTCCGGCCTTGGTTAAAACAATAGAGTGGGGAATGTATCATCCTATTCGTAAACGGATTACACCTGACCTTAAAATCGACAAAGTGATCGATAAAGGTATAAGGGAAAAACTGAAAGCTCGGTTGGCAGAGTTTAATGGAGATGCCCAAAAAGCTTTCAGCAACTTGGATGAGAATCCTATTTATATGGATGAAGCAAAACAAATAACTTTGAAACGAGTTAGTATTGAGGGAGTTTTAAGTGCAATTCCGTTACATACATTAAAGGATAAGGCGGGTAAGCCAATTATTGGAAGTGATGGGAACCCTGTATTCGGTGATTATGTTCAAACAAGTAATAACCACCATATTGCCTTTTATATAGATGACAAAGGTAATTTGCAAGATAATCCAGTATCATTCTTTGAAGCTGCCGAACGTAAATCACAAGGAGTTCCTATTATTGATAAGAGGTATAATTGCGATAAAGGATGGCACTTTGTATTTACAATGAAGCAAAATGAATACTTTGTCTTCCCAAATGAAGCTACAGGTTTTATTCCTTCAGAAGTAGATTTATTGGATGAAGCTAATTATGATATTATTAGTCCGAATCTATACAGAGTTCAGAAGTTATCGAAGGCTTCAGGTAGAGATTATTGGTTTAGGCATCACTTAGAGACTATGTTGAATGATGATTTAAGGTTGAAGAACTCTACGTTCAAGCGGATAAATTCCTTAAAAGGTTTAGAAGGAATTGTCAAAGTACGTATTAATTCCATTGGTAAGATAGTCGCAGTAGGTGAATACGATTAATTAGATGGCTTATGATAAAGAAGACATTATGTTTCAGCAATCCTGC
>FLSB01317244.1_pt1 | contig 14942 bp, 11 predicted proteins | sample 1550551 | NCBI WGS metagenome assembly FLSB01 (sample SAMEA4031774, study PRJEB14383) | metagenome | biome: human; feature: oral; material: saliva | place: Philippines | collected 2014 | reverse complement strand
AAATATGCTATAATAAAGAAAATAAAAACAAGAGGTTTATCATGACAAAATTATATGGAAGCTTGGAAGCGGGCGGTACAAAGTTTGTCTGTGCTGTCGGTGATGAAAACTTTAACGTTGTAGAAAAAACACAATTTCCAACAACAACTCCAATCGAAACAATCGATAAAACTATTGAGTTCTTTTCAAAATTCGATAACCTTGCTGGCCTTGCAGTTGGTTCATTTGGTCCCATTGATATTGACAAAAACTCAAAAACCTATGGCTTTATCACAACAACTCCAAAACCTCACTGGGCAAATGTGGACTTGCTTGGTGCCCTTCGCCGCGCCCTTAACGTGCCAATGTACTTCACTACAGACGTAAACAGCTCTGCTTACGGGGAAGTGGTTGCCCGTAATAATGCTGGTGGTCGTATCGAAAACTTGGTTTACTACACAATCGGTACAGGTATCGGTGCAGGTGTTATCCAACGTGGTGAGTTTATCGGCGGTGTGGGTCACCCTGAAATGGGTCACTACTATGTGGCTAAACACCCAATGGATATTGAAAAAGAATTTAACGGCGTTTGTCCATTCCACAAAGGATGTTTGGAAGGTTTTGCGGCTGGGCCAAGTCTGGAAGCTCGTACAGGTATTCGTGGTGAAAACATTGAACTCAACAGCTCTGTCTGGGATGTTCAAGCCTACTACATCGCTCAAGCTGCGGTCAATGCTACAGTGACTTTCCGCCCAGACGTGATCGTCTTTGGTGGTGGAGTCATGGCTCAACAACACATGTTGGATCGTGTCCGTGAGAAATTCACAGCTCTTCTTAATGGTTACCTACCGGTACCAGACGTGCGTGACTACATCGTGACGCCAGCAGTCGCAGGAAATGGTTCTGCCACACTAGGGAACTTTGTCCTTGCAAAAGAAGTTTCAAAATAAAGCACAAAATCCGCTTGGGCAACCAAACGGATTTTTTATGTGTCAAAGCATTTGCCAGAAAAAGTCGATAATATAGGTCAGACCGTAGGTATAGACTACGAGGGTAAAGGGCTTGGTCAGAACGATGATAATCATATAGCGCTTGAAACTCATCTTGGTCAGGGCAGCCAGCATACAGAGAAAGTCAGCCGGACTAATTGGCCAAATCATCATAAAGATAAAGAAACGGTCAAAACGATTGTCCTTATCCAACCAGCCGATATACTTGTCGTAGGTACGCTTGCTGACGACAGACTGGACAAAGGCAGCTCCATAGAGTCGCACCAGATAAAAGATAATGGCACAGCCAATCACGATGCCGATATAGTTGTAGATCGTACCGATGATGTGGCCGTAGATAAAGACACCAGCCACTGATGTCAAGGCCCCTGGGATGATAGGGACGACCGTCTGTAAAATCTGTAAAAAGATAAAGAGAGGTGGCCCCCAGATACCTGCCTGCTGGATAAAGGCAGAGAGGGTTTCCTTGGACTGTAAAATCCCAGCCTGATAAGCCCAGATACAGAAAATCAAACTCCCAACCCCACCGACAATAGATGAGATATTGATAACTTGCTGTAAAAGGGGAGAAACAGCTTTCATTTGTTTATCCTGTGACATGTAAACTCCTCATAGATAGTATAACTCTACTATACCATATTTTGGAGGAGAAAGGGGGAATGGGTGTTTTTACAATGGGAAGAGTGATGGAATTTGAGTCTAAACATGCTATAATAGACCTAGTATAAAATTTGGAAATTTCAGGATATGAATAGTTCAAATGAAACGTAAGGAAGGTTTGCGATGGCAAGACGAAAAGATTTTTCTGAATTAACAAGAGTACAAATCCCAGCAGCTCTGCATTTGATGCGAATGGGTTATACCTATCTTTCTCGTAATAGTAAAGAAATTGAAGAAAGAGACCCAGATACCAATATTCTTGTATCTGTTTTTAAGGAGCAATTTTTAACATTTAATAACTATTTAACAGATGAAGATTTTGAGAGAGAATTGGCCAATATTAAGCTGGAACTGGATCAAAATGATTTAGGGCGTTCCTTCTTTAAAAGGATACAGGGACAAGAAGGTGCTCTTTATATCGATTGGGAAAATCCTGAAGCCAATACCTTCCATCTGGCTCTTGAAGTTACTTGTCAAAATGGACAAGATGAATTTCGTCCGGATATAGTTGTGTTTATCAATGGACTTCCCCTTTCTTATATCGAAGTTAAACAACCAAATGCTATCCGTGATGGAAAGACGGGGATTCAGTCAGAACAGGACAGAACCAGATACCGTTTTGAAAATCGTAAGTTCCGTCGTTTTAACAATATTACCCAGTTGATAGCTCTATCTGATAATTTGCCTTATATCAGTGGCCAAGGTCAACAAAAACAGGGATCTTACTATGCTTCAAATGCTTATTCAAAAACCAAGTTTAATGCTTTCAAGGAAGAAAGAGAAGTCGATTTTTTGCATTCAATTGAACCTTTAAAAGATGGACAAATTGACTTCGTTCTTGAGGATGTGAAGCGTTTTTCTCTCAAATCTCAACCAGAATTTACAACAAACTTACAGCCCGACACTCCCTGCAATACTTTCCTATCTTCTTTGTATCAAAAAGAACGCCTGCTTTTCATGCTTCGCTTTGGGCTGGTTTATGTAGAAGAAGAAAGCAAGGAAGGTCAGATACAATTGCAGAAGCATGTCATGCGTTATCCGCAATACTTCGCTACAAGAGCTATCGAAGAAACCATCGCAAAAGGTGTCAAAAAAGGTGTTATCTGGCATACACAGGGCTCAGGTAAGACAGCCTTAGCTTTCTTCAATATTCGCTATCTGACTAATTATTTCTCAAAGCAGGGAATTGTTCCTCAGTTTTACTTTGTCGTTGATCGCTTGGACTTGGCAGACCAAGCCTTTAAGGAATTTACCAAAAGAGGTCTAAAAGTTAAGCGCATCAACAATCCTCGAGAACTCAATCAAAAACAAGATGGTTATGATGTCGCTGTTGTCAATATTCAGAAGTTCAAAGATGATTCAGACCTGACCGACCGCTCTGGCTATGATCTCAATCGTCAAAATATCTACTTTATCGATGAAGCCCACCGCTCTTATAACGAACGAGGTTCCTACCTGCCAAATCTCTATCAGGCAGATACCAATGCAATCAAGATTGCTCTGACAGGAACTCCTTTAATTACTTATAAGAAAGATGGCAAGACTAAGGAAAGTCATGCGACCACGCGTGATATTTTTGGGGACTATATCCATAAATACTACTATAACCAGTCTATAGATGATGGTTTTACCTTGCGTCTCATGCGAGAAGATATCGAGACGTCCTATAAAGATAATCTCAGAGCTATCAATGAGGAAATCCAACGTGGAGATTTATCGAAAGAAGATATCTTTGCTCATCCGCACTATGTGGAATCTATGCTTGATTTTATTCTGGAGGACTTTAATCGTGCGCGTGATCTGGTTTTTGATGATCAGACTATTGGTGGTATGATTGTCTGTGATTCGTCCAAGCAGGCGCGTGAGCTTGAAAAACAGTTAGAAGAACGACGCAAAGTTGGAACAACCAACTTGACCTCTGCTCTCATCCTCCATGATGAAGGAGACAAGGAAGAGAAAAAGGAAAAGGTGGATGCCTATAAGGAAGGTAAGATTGACCTCATTATAGTCTATTCGATGCTCCTGACAGGTTTTGATGCGCCTCGCCTCAAGCGTCTCTATCTAGGACGCAGGATTAAGGCTCATAACCTTCTCCAGACTTTGACTCGAGTGAATCGCCCTTACAAGGACTATCTCTTTGGCTATGTAGTTGATTTTGCGGATATTTCCAAAGAGTTTGACAAAACCAATCGTGCATATTTGGAAGAACTCAATCAAGAGTATGATACGACCCTGACTGGGGAAAATGGAGAGGATGTGTTTGGATCGCTCTTTGTGCCCGCGGAGGAAATTTCTCAGGAACTAAGCAAGACAGAGCGCATCCTCATGGACTATCCAACCTCTAATCTAGAGTTCTTTTCTCAATCAATTGATGATATCAAGGATAGAAAGCAGCTAAATGAACTACGAAAAGCCTTAGAATCGGTTAAGCAGTACTATAATATCGCCCGCTTACTTGGTTATGACCATTTGATTAAGCAGATTGATATTGCTCAGATTACAACTCTGCTCAATGTCATCTCAAGACGTTTGCTGACCTTGTCCCTGATAGATAAGCCAGATGATTTTTCTAGTCGCACCCTTTTAAATCTTGCTATGTCTGAGACCAGTTTTAGTTTTGTCAAGATTGCGGAGGAAGAACTCCGTCTAGCAGCCAATGACCTAGAAGATTTGAAGCGTCGAGTTGCTGGAGGCATTATAAAAGAGCGTGATGAGAAAGATCCTGAGTGGATTTCTCTTTACGAAGAATTCCAACGCATCATGAAAAAACATCTGATTCATGGGCAAGAAGGCTATACTATGGAAAACATCAAAGAAATTCAAAAAGAGTACGAAGAGCTCTTTAAGTCAGTGGAAGATTATCATACTCATATGAGACGTTTGACGATGAATTTTGACGGAGATGAAATGGCAGCACGTTCCTACAAACACGTAACCAACTCGACTATGGTCAGTGATTTTCCTGCTATTTACCATGTTATCAAGGGTTCTAAAGTCAGACTAGACCGTAAAATCGGTCAAAATCAAGGAGTGCTCGATAACCAGGACTTTCTCAAGAAAATGATTCGAGAAGAAGCTCGGATTGAAATGAAAACCAACCAATCTGCAAGTAGTTTGACAAGACAGGATTTTAATTATATCGTCGAGTCGCTATTTGAAGGATATGAAGAGGAATACCAACACTAATGAATGAAACATATAAAGTCCAAGTTCAAGACTTGGTAGATGATTTGAAAGCAGTCTTTACCCATGCGGGACTAGGAGGGGAAGCTGGTGAGTACAAACTCCTCACCCAGTCCTTCCTCTACAAATTTTTAAATGATAAGTTTTTATATCAGGCAAAGTGCCTAGATGAAGTTAATACTTATGAGCACTTGTTGACTTTGAGTGAAGATGACTATGACTGGCTCTTGGAGGATATCGGTACAAGTACGGCTTGGCTTAAGCCAGAGCAGTTGATTGAAACGCTTCACCGTCAGCAAAATGAAGCGACTTTCTACGAGAGTTTTGAAAATACCCTCAACCAGATCGCCATTGACAATAACGATATCTTCTCAGTGCATACGGACGGAGATACGGCCATTCGTCTCTTTGATGAGCGCTTGATTACTGATACTATTTCAGATAGTAGTAAACGGAACGAGGTCGCAAAAGCCATCATCAATCTCCTTGCGCGTGTTAAGTTTGATGAGACCATTTTCTCACAGGGTTTCGACTTTTTCTCTACCCTCTTTGAGTATATGATTAAGGACTACAACAAAGACGGTGGTGGCAAGTATGCCGAGTACTACACGCCTCACTCAGTGGCTAAGATTATTGCTGATATTCTTGTGGGAAATGACCAGCCATCAAACGTGCGGATCTATGATCCGTCAGCTGGTTCGGGAACCTTGCTGATGAATCTGGCTAGTCGTATCGGTGTGGATAAGGCGACTGTCTATAGTCAGGATATCTCGCAAAAATCGTCTAATCTTCTCCGTCTCAATCTGATCTTGAATGGACTGCAACATTCCATCCATAATATCGTACAGGGAAATACCATTATCGCTAATCGCCATCCTGAGAAGATGGACTATATCGTGTCGAACCCTCCTTTCAAACTGGACTTTTCAGAGTGGCGTGACCGAGTGGAAAGCTTGCCAGAAGCCAGTGAGCGTTTCTTTGCAGGTGTGCCAAAGGTTCCAGCCAAGTCTAAGGATAAGATGGCGATCTATGAGCTCTTTGTCCAGCATATCATCTACTCCCTGAAACCAGACGGTCAAGCAGCCGTAGTCCTACCGACAGGCTTTATCACGGCCCAGTCAGGGATTGATAAGGCTATCCGTCAACACTTGGTGGACAATCAAATGCTGGCAGGTGTCGTTTCCATGCCGTCTAATATCTTTGCGACGACAGGTACCAACGTCTCCATCCTCTTTATCGATAAGAAAAACAAGGACGATGTCGTCCTTATCGATGCCTCAAACCTCGGAACCAAGGTCAAGGAAGGCAAGAACCAAAAGACCGTGCTCTCTCCTGAGGAAGAGCAGAAGATCGTCGAGACCTTTATCCAGAAGGAAGCTGTTGAGGACTTTTCTGTCACCGTCTCCTATGAGGAAATCAAGGAGAAAAACTACTCTCTCAGCGCAGGTCAATACTTTGACATCAAGATTGACTATGTAGATATCACAGCAGAAGAGTTTACTGAAAAAATGAATGATTTTGAAGCTTCTCTGACAAACCTTTTTAAGAAAAGTAATCAGTTAGACAAAGAAATTTTAGATAATTTTAAAAAGTTGAAATTTAAAGGGTAATTGGTGATGAAAAAGCTTAAATTAAAGGAAGTATCTGAGATATATGGTGGATACGCATTTAAAAGTAAAGATTTTGGAGTGGGAGAAAATTTGGTTGTTAAAATTAAAGATATAAAACCACCTATAATAGATGTTGAAAATGCTGATAAAGTAGATGTATCAAAATACTCCACCCAAAAATTGGAAAAATTTAAAGTATTTCCCGATGATATTGTTATTGCAATGACAGGAGCAACAATAGGGAAAGTAGGTAGAAACAAAAGTGGAAGAACTGTCTTCCTAAATCAACGAGTTGCAAAAATTAATCCAAATTTTAAAGAAGACCTTGATTTCATTTATTACTGCATAAATAATACCGTTTTTTTAGAATATGTGTTGAATAATGTAGATAGTAAAAGTGCACAAGCGAATATTAGTCATTTTGGAATAGGTAATTTTGAAATTAATTGGTATGACAGGGAAACAAGACAAAAAATAGCTAAAGTATTGACCTGTTTGGACGATAAAATTTTTATCAACAGCCAAATCAACCAAGAGTTGGAAGTCATGGCTAAGACCCTCTATGACTACTGGTTTGTGCAGTTTGATTTCCCAGACCAGAATGGCAAACCCTACAAATCATCAGGCGGAAAGATGGTCTATAACTCAGAACTCAAACGGGAAATCCCAGAGGGGTGGGGAGTGGAGAAGTTGGAAAAAATTGCTAATATAACTATGGGACAATCTCCTAAAGGAACTTCTTATAATGAAGTTGGAGAGGGGATGTTATTTTTTCAAGGTTCTACAGATTTTGGATGGAGATTCCCTGTAGCAAGACAATACACAACTGAACCGTCTAGGATAGCAGAAGAAGATGATATTTTGTTAAGTGTTAGAGCACCTGTGGGGACTTTGAATATCGCTGATACAAGATGTTGTATAGGTCGAGGTTTAGCGGCTATTAATAGTAAAGTAGGAGCAAATAGCTATATTTTTAATGTTATGCAAGATTTTAAAAAGCTATTTGATATGATTAATTCTGTAGGAACTACATTTGGTTCAATTACGAAAGATGATCTTTACTCATTACAATTAGTCTATCCGCCAACTGAACTATTGATGGAATTTGACCAATTAGTAAAATCATTTGATAGAGAAATCAAAAATAGAAGTAGACAAAACCAAGAACTCACCCAACTTCGTGATTGTCTCTTGCCAATGCTGATGAATGGGCAGGTTATAATCTAATGTTTAGGAGATAATGATATGGAAAAGAGACTAAGGTTATTTCATTTTTCTAAAGACCAATACGGAGAACCGTATTATTCACCGGGTATAATTTTTGACGATTCTTTTGAAGAATTCAGTAAAATTGTAGAAGATTTAGATTCTAGAATAATTAAATGTATTGATGATAAATATGCTAAGAACTTCAGATTTAAGAGACCTTCTTCACAGATAGTAACAAATGTATCAGAGATTTTTGAAAATGAAGAAAATTTCGATAGAAATTCAGAAGAAATTGCAGGTAAGTTTCAAGAATCAATTGGACGTAGATTTCAAAATGATTTTTATTTAGTCGTACTTACAACTGAAATTGACAATAGAGAAATTCTTTTTCTTGTTAAGATGGAGACAGGAACGGCTATTCAAGTTTCTGATGAAAATACATTAAGGACATTGGATAAGATTCTTCCAGATAAGAAATCCAGACTTCAAAAGGCTACTGTAATCTACAAAGATAAAACAATCCAATTTAAAGATAATAGAGAGGAACCAAATTCAGAAAGAATAAATATTCACTCAAGAGTATTGGATAGAACCGATGATAATATATCGGGGTATTACTTCAAAGTATTTTTGGATAGTGATAACGTTATAGATGATGAAGATTCAGCAGCTAGAATGGCTATACAAGCGATTGAAACTATCGTTAAACCATACATAAAGTCTGAAGTGAGTCCAGAAATTGTAAAAGAAAAGTTAACAAGTTTTTTATCTCAGAGAAGAGATACATCATTTGAAGGGCTGATTCAAGAGATTAGTGATGTATTAGACTTTAATATAGAAAATAGAGAAACAGATATAGAAAAATTATCACAGGAAGCATATGATTTAGCGAAAAGAAAAAATAATACTGTTGTAGCTAGTTTCGTAGCAAAGTTATATCGTCCACCTAAAGTAACATATGTAGCTCAGGGAGATGAACAACAAATTAAAATAAGCTTTCTTAAAAGTCTAGAGAGTCATAGAGATGTTTATTGGGATGATGACGACGACGATTTTTACGTTTTAAAAATTAACAAAGAAGTAATTACTCTGATTGAGAGGTGATTACATTGATTAAAGAAATTATTAAATATATTGACGCTTTCAATGATGTTGTCGGACGTATTAATATTGATTATAAAGAAAATAAGTTTATCTACATTTTAGAGTTCGAAATTTCAGAGAAAGAGTTAGATAGTTTTAAGGAAAAGATCAATAGTTATAAAATAAATGAACTGGATATAACTTGTAATAATTACCCGTTGGAGTCCTGTAAAGAAACTAAGGAAATCAATAGGGTTGCTGTAACAATGAAACAAAACCAATTTCCTTTAGAGGACCAATCATTATATTTTAGAAACAGCAATGACTTTTATACATTTGAAAAAAAGTTTTTAAAAAAGACAACATTCAAAAGTCTAGAAAATAGGAATACAAAGATAAGAATCTGGATTCCAGAAGAAAATAGTGATATATATTCGCCTGTTTTTTCACTTTATGAAGAAAGTTTAGAGATACCTGATATATTAATTTCAAAAACGGAATTTAATCATAATATGCTTTGTGCTCTTCCTAAAATAATTTCAGATAGAAATTTTGATGAATTTAAAATCGAGACACTTGATGGTTTTCTAAGTATAGTTTCGGAAAGAAAAATATCCAAAGATGAATATATTATAAGTTTTGAAAAAAATGCCATTTTAGAAATGAATAGTATTGAAATAGATAATATAGGTTTATTTGGTGTTCTCAATCAATTATTTGATTTCATTTTTTATGATGACAAAACTTATTATGAAAAGTTGATAATTTTTAGAAATGTTTTTTCTGAATTTATCAAGCGACAAAATACAATTAATAATATGGATTTTCAGTATATTTTAAAAAATGTACAATCGAATTATAATTTATTTATCAATGATAAATTGAAAAAGTTTATATCTGATAAACAAAAGTTAACAGAAGATTTTTCAAAACTGCAAAAAGAGATTTTGATTAGTATAAAAAATATTTCTAATACAATATCTCAGCAATTTTTAGTTTTAATTGTAACAATATTAACTACCTTTATTTTTAAAAATTTTAATACAAGGCTAGCGATGTCTTTAACTGTATATTCTGGGATATTTTATTTAATTTGTATAATTATAGTAAACAAAGTGAGAGGATGGAGTTTTGATTCTAAATCTATAATATCAGAGTGCAATGATATTGATAAAAACTATAATATGTTGTACAGTATAGATGAAAGTTATATTATTGCTTTGAAAGAATCTGAGGGCTATAAAACAGAATTAGAAAGGTTGAAAAAAATTGAGACCTTATATAAATGGTTGATTTATAGTCTTTTATTTATTTTGATAGTTATATTGATTCTGATTTATAAACATAATGAATTGTATGATCAAATTAATTTGTATAAAAAAATAGTTGATTTGTTACTACCTTAAAATTTAAAAAAGAGTAATATTCTCAAAAAAAGAAGCACATAGATTGAAATGGTTACTTTATATATGTTCTATTGAGGAGATTGATTTTACTGAGGTGGAAGAATGGATAAGTGAAGGCAGATTTGGAGACTAAAATGAAAAAGAGTTTTTCGAACTCAGAGAAAGAAATTTTAGATTTGATATATATTCCGATTGAGCAAGTTACTAATTTAGTTGGAAGCTCGGTTCAGTATTGTAACAATATTCTTGTCAGAAAGAATGAATCGAATTATTTTGTTGTGAATGATAATATCGCAGAAATTGAATTTCCGGATGAATGTGAAACAGGCTATATTGAGTGCCACTCAAGAGATGAATATGAAAGACCTATTGGAGCTAAATTTTTTATCAAACAAGGAGATGGGGAATATAATAGAGGTAATACAGTTAACCCTTCTTTTTGGGACATCTTAAACAAAAATGATGATTATGAAAGTTTTTTTCATAGAGGACATATCATAGCTTCGGTATTTGGTGGAGACAAAAAAATTCCCAATACCAGAAATAGAGGGAAATTATCCCAGTTCATTCAGACGAAGTGGAGCAACGAGAATGATTACGGGTTAAATCCATACTGTCAATGGCGTTTTGAAGAGAAAATTAAAGAAAGAGTAGTGACAGATTCAGTTTGTATTGATTCTCGTCCCATTTTTCGAAATAAGGCAGATAAGATTCCAATTGGAATACACATGCAGGCAGTAACAAAGAGCGAATCTCTATTCAATGTCTTTATTCCTAATATTGATCCAAATATAAAAATAAATTATAAAAAATGCACATTTAAATTAAATAAGTAATCGCATCCAAGTAAAATATAACTTTGTTTCCATATTTCCTGGAAACTGATAGAAAACAAGGAGAAAGATGGAACAAACTAACCAAAAATCCCAGTGCCAACAACTCTGGGCTCAAAACAAATACCTCGTTTTGAGTCATTCTAGTAATATTTACAATGAGATTCGCCAATACCTGAAGAATGAAGAGGTGGAAGTGAGTCAGGTTCAAGAGATGATTGACCGTGCCTGCCAGATTCCAGAACACAGGGGTCAGGTTTGCAATGCCTTTCAGCATATTTGGGGCTATTTCAAAAAGAAAGCGACAGATGCTGAGCGCAAAGACTATATGCTCTTGCTGGATCGCTATCGCTTTGGTCAGGCTTCCAAGAAAGATGTGATTGATAAGACTCGAGACTTGCTTAAACGTTATCCAAATACCTACTTGCAACATTCGACGTTACTGAAGGGAGATTCCAATGAGACTTTGGCATGAGGCTTTGATTTCACAACTTCCCCGTCCTCAACTTTTGGGACAACACCGAGAATGCTGCGCCCTTCGTGGTAATGGCTGGGGCAGAAAGCATGCGACGGTGGACTATGTCTTTACCCACTCGCCTTATCGTCTCTATGCTTATCATCGCTTGATCATGGAGGAGATGGCTAACCGTGGTTACAATGTCAGTCCAGAGTGGCTGGACAAGTACTACCGTGGCAAGATTTGTCCTCCTTATGAAGATTTAGTAGAGGAAAAGTTGACTAGTCCTATATATAGCGAACATGATGATGCCTACTATGAAGAGTGTCTGGCTAATCTCCGAGAGAAGGGGATTGAGTTGGAGTAATAGTAAGAATTATCTTCAATTAAAGACTCTTCTTGTAATTTTTTCGAATAATAAAGATGAGACCTTTAGAGTTTTTCTAAGGTCTTCTTTTTATAAATGTTAGGATTTACTTTTAATAACTTTTGAGTTATAATTAAATTAGAAAGAGGTTGCTTGGTGCATACGATTTACTTCTATAAGGACAAAAATGGAAACGAGCCAGTCTTGGATTATATGAGAGAATTGGCCTGTCGTAAAAGTAAGGATAGCTGCATCAAACTCAATAAACTAAATGACTATATCGAGTTGCTTAGTCAGCATGGGACGAGAGCTGGGGAACCCTATATCAAACATTTGGAAGATGAGATTTGGGAACTAAGACCACTGAGAGATCGAATTTTATTTGTGGCTTGGCTTGATGGGAGTTTTGTTCTTTTACATCATTTTGTCAAAAAGACTCAGAAAACTTCTAGAAGAGAAATTGAAAAAGCCAAGCGTGAACTGAAGGACTTAAAAGAAAGAGGGTTAAGTGATGAAGAATAGTGCTATTGGTAGTAATTGGAAGGATGTCCGATCTGAACTCTTTACCAAGGAGGAAATTCTTGAAAGTGATATGCGAGTGGCTATCATGAGTGAGTTGATTGAAGCCAGACATGAGAAAGGAATCAGCCAGAAAAAGCTAGAAGAACTTAGTGGAGTAAGCCAGCCTGTCATAGCTAGAATGGAAACAGGAAAGACTAGTCCTCAGTTGGATACAGTCTTGAAAGTTTTAGCTAGTTTAGGAAAGACACTAGCAGTCGTTCCACTTGAATAGGGGAAAAGTTGACTAGAATCAGTTATAGTCTTTTCTAATAACAAGTCATAGTCACTTATAAGAATTACTAATAACATGTTTGAGCGTTCTAACAAAAATACAGCCAAAAACAAGATATATAAAGGATTTGAGGAATTTACCTCAGGTCTTTTTCTTTTGTCTAAAACAGAGATATAGTTTCAAACTATATCAAAGCCTAATTTTTTACAATTATACAGACGCATTCTTTTCTGTTAAGATAGTTTCAACAACAAATTTTGGAGGACACATCATGTCAACTACAATCATCGGTTTCCCTCGTTTGGGCGAATTCCGCGAATTAAAATTTACAACTGAAAAATACTTTAGAAAAGAAATCTCAGAAGAAGAACTCTTGGCAGCAGCAAAAGAATTGCGCGCGAAACACTGGAACATTGTCAAAGAAAAAGGCATCACTGAAATTCCATCAAATGACTTTTCTCACTATGACAACTTCCTAGATGCAGCTTTCCTTTTCAACGTGGTACCTGCTTCAGTTCAAAACTTGGACTTGTCTGACCTTGAGCGCTACTTCGCTTTGGGTCGTGGATACCAAGGAGAAAAAGGGGATGTTCGCGCTCTTCCAATGAAGAAATGGTTCAACACCAACTACCACTACATCGTTCCTAAATTTGAAAAAGACACTCAAGTTAAACTTGCAGGTCACAAAATTTTCGATGAGTTCCAAGAAGCAAAAGAGCTTGGATTGAACACTCGTCCTGTTCTTGTAGGACCATTCACTTTCCTTCAATTGTCAGACTTTGAAGAAGGCTTGAAAGCAGAAGACTTCGTAGACAGCTTAGTAGCTGCTTACCAAGAAGTTTTTGCTAAATTGGCTGAACTTGGTGCGACTCGCATTCAACTCGACGAAGCTGCTCTTGTAAAAGATTTGACAGAAGAAGAAAAATCTCTCTTCTTGAACCTCTACAACAAACTTTTGGCTGACAAAAAAGGTCTTGAAGTCTTGCTTCAAACTTACTTCGGTGATGTTCGTGACGTTTACGCTGACCTTGTAAACTTGCCAGTAGATGCGATTGGTCTTGACTTCGTTGAAGGTAAGAAAACTCTTGAATTGGTTAAAGGTGGTTTCCCAGCTGACAAGACTCTCTATGCAGGTATTGTCAATGGTAAAAACATCTGGCGTAACAACTACGAAAAGAGCTTGGCTGTTCTTGAACAAATTCCAGCTGCAAACATCGTTTTGACTAGCTCATGCTCACTTCTTCATGTGCCATTTACAACTGCTAACGAAGAATTTGAACCAGCTATCTTGAACCACTTTGCCTTTGCAGTTGAAAAATTGGATGAGATTCGTGATTTGGATGCCATCCGCAATGGTCAAGGTGAAGAAGCACTTGCAGCCAACAAAGAACTCTTTGCGACTGAGCGTGTTGGTGTTAATGCTGAACTTCGTGCGCGCATCGCTGGTTTGACAGACGCAGACTACACTCGTTTGCCAGCCTTTGCAGAGCGTGAAGCTATCCAAGAAGAAGCTTTCAAACTTCCAGCTCTTCCAACAACAACTATCGGTTCATTCCCTCAAACTAAAGAAGTTCGTGCTAAACGTTTGGCTTACCGTAAAGGTGAATTGTCTCAAGAAGAGTACGACGCTTTCCTTGCTGAAACAATTGACGAATGGATTAAATGGCAAGAAGATATCGACTTTGATGTCCTTGTTCACGGTGAGTTCGAGCGTAACGACATGGTTGAGTACTTCGGTCAAAACTTGTCAGGTTACCTCTTCTCTAAAAATGGTTGGGTACAATCATACGGTATGCGTGGGGTGAAACCACCAATCATCTGGGGTGATGTCACTCGTCTTAACCCTATCACTGTTAAATGGTCTAGCTATGCACAAAGCCGTACAAACAAACCTGTTAAAGGTATGTTGACTGGACCTGTTACCATCCTCAACTGGTCATTCCCACGTGAAGACATCTCTATCAAGGATTCTACTCTTCAAATCGCCCTTGCTATCAAGGATGAAGTGCTTGACCTTGAAGCTGCTGGTGTGAAAATCATCCAAATCGACGAGGCTGCTCTTCGTGAGAAATTGCCACTCCGTCGTAGCGACTGGTACGAAGACTACCTTGACTGGGCAATTCCTGCCTTCCGCTTGGTACACTCAACAGTAGCGCCAGACACACAAATCCACACTCACATGTGTTACTCAGAATTTACAGATATCATCCCAGCTATCGACAACATGGATGCGGACGTTATCTCATTTGAAGCTAGCCGTTCAAACCTTGAAATCTTGGACGAACTCAAAGCGAAAAACTTCCAAACAGAAGTGGGACCTGGGGTTTACGATATCCACTCACCTCGTGTGCC
>FLSB01000636.1_pt1 | contig 15120 bp, 10 predicted proteins | sample 1550551 | NCBI WGS metagenome assembly FLSB01 (sample SAMEA4031774, study PRJEB14383) | metagenome | biome: human; feature: oral; material: saliva | place: Philippines | collected 2014 | reverse complement strand
CCCATGTGGTTGTATGAGAAGATACCAAAGGTGAGGAGCACAGCCATAAAGTAATAGATAATGGACTTATGTTTGAGGGCCCATTCGGCTAAGTTAAATTGTTTCATTGACTAACCGCCGTCCCTTCTTGTAATTGTTGGGTACCTGCGGTGATGACAATGTCACCCTTAGCTAAACCAGACGTAACGATGACGGAGTTCTTACCAAACTCACCAGTCTTAATCGGCACGAGATGAGCCTTTTTATCTCGAATGATATACACTGCATTATTGCCGTTAGAGTCTTTCACAAGAGCCGTTAACGGAATGGAAATATTGGTGCTATCTGTAGTAGATAGATTTACATTGATCGTCATGCCTAGTTGTACCTCTTTTGGAGGATTTTGTAAGGTAATTTTTACGGTATACGTTCTTGCCACAGGGTCAGGAACTGGTGAAATTTCACGGACCACGCCTTGCACGGTTACATCAGGTAGAGCCCAGAATGTAATAGTGGCAGGGCTACCTACATGCACCTTAGTCAATTCTTGTTCAGGAAGGGCGATGACTGCTTCTGGGTCGCGACCAGCTGCTAAGGTACCAACGCTTTGACCGGCTGCTACGACTTGGCCTGCTTCAATGTTGAAAGCTGTAATAATACCTGTATCAGGAGCAGTCAAAGTAGTATAGCTATTTTGATTGCTACTCAAATTGAGGCTAGCCTGTGCTTGTTGTAATTGAGCAGAGGTAGCATTCAATTGGTTTTCTGCTTGGTCTAATTGCAATTTACTAATCGCTTGTTGCGCGTAGAGCTCGCGATATCGTTTAGCATTGGTTTCTGCTAATTCATAAGCCGATTGAGCAGCTTTCACAGCACCCTCAGCATTTTGTACTTGAGCTGATGTATCTGAACCATTGATTTGCGCGATAACTTGGCCTGCTTGTACCACATCACCAACATTTACGAATTTGTTGATGACGCGACCTCCAATTTGAAAGGCTAAGTTTGTTTCCGTTTTATTATGGATGGTACCTGCATAGCCAGCACCTGTAGTACCAGATTCTTCACCGATGGTGATAGTACGTACCTTGAGGCTCGTATCCTCAGGTTGCTTTTCAGATCCACAACCACTTATGATGGTAGTCCCTATTAAGAGGGCTCCTATGGTTGCTATAACTCGTTGATTCATAGAATCTCTCCTTTTACCACACATAAGCCCTATGACAAACAACTACATAGATGCAGCATTCATAGGACTCCATATTATGAGAGTAGATCTAAATTAGCCATTAAAATTATAGTAATTAATAGCTCTATTAGGTCTGATTATATATTTTATACAATTTAATAATACTATATTTATATGTAAACGACTAGCCTATATGTGTAAAATAAAAGAATTAATTATATATTTCTTAGTTTTAGATGATTTTTAGATATATTGAAAGCTATGTATTTGTAGAAATAGATTATTTGTTAATATTGATTAAGGAATAAAAAGAGTGAGTCCTCCATAGGAGAACTCACTCTTTTTAAACTTATGAATCTCATATATTTATGAGATAGTAACTATTAACTATTAATCTTTTTCTTCTGTTTCTTGTACTACGATAGGTTCTTCATAGGTTACAAGAATCTTATCGATACGGGTATTATCCATATCTACAACTTCAAAGGTATAGCCATTCCATTTTGCTTTGTCCAATTCTTTTGGAATGCGACCGAAAAGAACGTTTAAGAGACCGCCCATTGTTTTGTACAAGTCTTTTTCTTCGCCTGGTAATTCTTCATCGATGTGGAAGAATTCTTTGAATTCGTCTACGTCGAGAAGGCCATCTACAAGCCAGGAGCCGTCTTCACGTTCGACGATTTTATTTTCTTCTTCCTTGATTTCTTCTTCACCGGAAGGCATGAGACCTACGATTTCTTCCATGATGTCATGTAAGGTTACAAGACCACTGAAACCACCGTACTCGTCGAGAACGATGGTTTCGTGAACGCCTTCTGTACGGAGTACGTTCAATAATTTCATGAGTGTAATGGATTCTGGAATGAGTAATGGTTCTTTCAAACAAGATTCAATAATATCATGAATGGATCGTTCGCTAGGACGTTGCATGATTTGAACTAATACATCAGATACGGTAACGAGACCTTTTAATTCGTCTAAGGAGTCGGTACCTACAGGAATGCGGTAATGGTTGGCATTTTTGAGGACTTCCATGATTTCGTCCTCTGTACCATTAAGGTCGATCCATTTGAGCTGCGTACGAGGTGTCATGATGTCACCAGCGTTCATATCTGCCAAGTGGAAGATATTTTCTACGAGGATAGGTTCCTCTTCTTCATAAGCACCCATGGCAACGCCTTCGGTGAGCATCTTGTTGATTTCAGACTCTGTAACAGGCGCCTCTTCTTTCACAGTAACGCCTAGTAATTTTAAAAGGAATTCTGTGGAAACACCGAGGAAGCTAACGATAGGTTTTAATGCTACCGATAACCAGTAAATTGGTTTAGATACTACAACAGCAATACTTTCAGGACTATTTAAAGCCAAACGTTTCGGCACAAGCTCGCCAATAACGAGGGATAAATAGGTGATGATAGCAACGATGAGGAAGGAGCTAATAGATGCAGCATAGGGCTCGATGCTTGGAATGCTTGCCACTAAGATATCCTCTAAAGGACCAGAGAAGGTAGCACCAGAATATAAACCAGTTAAGATACCAACGAGGGTAATACCAATTTGAATAGTAGAGAACATCTCGTTTGGATTTTCTGCTAATTCAAAGGCTTTTTTAGCACGCTCGTTTCCCGCTTCGGCCATTTCCTCTAATTTTCGTTTCTTCGCATTGACGATGGCCAATTCCGTCATAGAGAATAAGCCATTCGCGATGATTAATACGATGATAATTATAAAATCTAAGGTCAGATCACTGTCCATGTAAATAGATTCTCCTTTTATATTCTGCACATGAGAAAATAGAAATGTTACTCTTTAGTATACCATATTAGCATCAATAAATGTTTGTATACAAGAAAAGCACCCTAATGGGTGCTTTTCTTGTGTCAATACATTTGCAAATGGCTAGATAGATATTTCCGTCAGTAACTAGCACAGAAAAAGCAGGGCTGCCACCCTATTTTCCATTTGAATGCATTAAAATGTTATAACTATTGATTTCCTTGATTAATATAATATATGATTGCCTTTAATTTGTAAATATGGCTCTAATAAGGGTATAGTATGTATATAAATTAAGATTAGTATTAATTATTAGGTCATATAAATTGGACCTCATGATAGGATTAGATTTATGACAAGTGAACAGGAATGGGAACAGGTTTTACAAATAAAGACAGCAGGCCGCGATGATAGTCGGTCTGATACGAAGCATCATCCTTACGAGCCGACGGATTATTGTGTGCTAGAGCGCTTGGCAAATAGCGGTCATATTCGCAAGAAAAATACCCTCATCGACTATGGCAGTGGCAAGGGTCGTGTCAGCATTTTTATGGCATACCAAACGGGTTGTCACTCCATCGGCATCGAATACGATGAACGCCTCTATGAAAGGGCTCTTATTAATGGTGAAAGCCCAGCTGCTCGCAATCGTGTAAGCTTTGTGCATGGTGATGCGGCGCTCTATGAATTGCCAGATCAAGCAGATCGTTGTTTTTTCTTTAATCCCTTTGCGCTCCATACGATTAAGCGGGTTTTAGGAAATATCTTTGATTCTCTGTATCATCATCCGCGGGAGATTAAGCTATTTTTCTACTACGTAAACGAAGAAGTAGAAAACTTTTTAAATAATCATGTTCGTTTAGAACAAGAAGAACCCATTGATTGTAGTGATCTCTTTGAAGAGAAGGATACAAAGGAACGAATTTTAGTGTATTCAGTCAATTTATTTTAGAGGACTTTCACCTAGATTATTAAGGAAAAAGCAGATAAATTCTGATATAATAATATATTAGAGATTATAAAATCAAATTATTTTTTATGGTTCTATACATTGATTCGTATGCACTAAGTTAGTGGATAGGGCTGAGTGTATTGAAGACTGGAGGTACCCGTGGAAATCATCGATACAGCATTGATTGAACGTATTCGCAAGGCCTTAATTAAACGTTATGATCGAGATCAACAGATCCAACAAATGATAGAAGAAATCGGTGCCGAAGAGGGGCTCAATGAGTCTGAATTGGCTATCGTTTACCAAGCTTATTTAGAGGTTAAGGAACGCGTTTACTACACATCCTCTCTCGTAGATTTATGGAATCAAATTGAAGAGGTTCAAAAACGGATGTCCATGTTACATACCTATGATTCTCTTGAAGAGGATTTATTTGGCAATGTGTTAGGCGACGATCAAGATGATATCATCATTGCTGATAAATCGTATCTTGGTAAGGGTGCTAGTCATAATAACGACGTGTACGCTATGGAACAGGTTCAATTATCCGATATTCCTGCACAGCACGATTCTACAGTGGGCATGAACCATATTAAATTGAATGAATTACATTCTATGGGCGGTCTGTTTACAGGTTCTGGTGAAAGCTCCAAACATGAGGTGTCTGACCTTGATGAAGCACTTGTAGAGCATATGGATGTTAATCCATTAGATGGTGTTGAAAGTTTAGAAGTCCATCACTTAGATGAAGAAAATCCATTTGATACAGAAAATTCTGTGTTGCTTTCAGAATCTAAGAATACAGAAAAATCTCGTAACAGTAAGGATAATACTAATCAAACAGATAGTACTACATCTAAAAATGATAAGGTATCTAATAAATTCTCAGATGATGAATTCGATGATGATATAGAGGACGAAGATGATTTATCCGCTATTGATCCGTATACTGCGGTAAATGCTTTGTTGTTCGGCAAAGCTGGCTTGGATTTAGATAAAGCCAATAAGAAGATGGAAAAGCTTCTTAAAAAGCAATTGAAACGCGTAGATGATGAATGGGCGCGTATCAATGGGACTGATGAAAAGTCTAAAAAATCTAAGGACCACAAAAAATCCAAAGACGAAAAGATATCTAAAGAAGACAAGAAATCTAAGGATGACAAGAAGTCTAAAGAGGATAAAAAGGACAAAAAACATAAAAAGTCCAAGGAAGATAAACATTCTAAGTCTGAAGATAAATTAAAGAAAAAGAAAGACAAGGCTGAAAAGAAGCTTAAAGTCTTAAATGATAAGTTAAAAACAGTCTTCTTAGGTGATACTTTCAGTAAAAAAGATAAGAAAAAAGACAAGAAAAAGGATAAAAAATCCAAAAAAGATGGATCCGAAAAAAAGTAGAAACGATAGTTCCCGTATGGAATAGTAAGGCCCATAAAAAGGCTCAGGAGAGTACTAGTGCTGAGAAATCAGCCAGTGCTGGGACTATCGACCGCGGATGCGGTAAATGTAAGCGATGTAAGGGACCTAAATGTAAGAAATATCCAACATAATTACAGTTAGGTAGTATAGAGTAGTAGTTAAGTTATATGAACGAACAGTAAGGGGTTAATGATGAACCGATGGCAACGATTATTTGAAGGCATAAAGACAGAGATTAAGGTATTTATCTTCTTCTCTGCCTTGTTGACTGCATTTAGAATCGTGTTTCTTGCAGTATTCCAATCACAGCTAGCATCTGTGACGATGGAAAATATCCTTACGTCCTTATGGCTAGGCTTTAGATTGAGCCTCAAGACCGTTGGTTCTTTGTGTTTATTGGGTTTCTTAGGAGGCACATTGGTGTATACCTTTGTACCAAAATGGCCATCCTTGCGCATTAAACAGGTTATCTATTCTATTGCAACGGTACTGTTAACCTTCTTATTCTTGGGGCGCATTCCGTTCTATAAGATTTTTAACTCCTCCTATAATGCGATGCTCATTAATGGTAAAAACGATGATATCGGCGCCATTATCAATACAGCCATCAATGAATATAATGCGTTGATGTATATCGTAGGCGCTGTTGTGTTGAGTGCAGCCCTTTGCTGGTTCCTCGTTCGTTTCTTGGCGTGGGGTACAAAGAAATATAGTGATTACGCTAATACTCAATTAGTTTGTAGCACGTGGTATCCTAAGACAAAGAAAACGCAATGGATCACAGGCATTGGATTGACTGTGGTTATTGGCGTACTAGGACTATTCTTTAGATTTGGTGGTGCTTTTAACTATACAAATTCCATTAACTGGGAAAGTGCGGCACGCCTCAGTTCTAATCTATTAAACGAAACCATCCTTGATGATGTGCAGGCTCTTTATCGTGTTAAAAGCATTGCAAAGCGTGCAGATGAACTTGAGGTCATCAATTTAACACCTCAAGAATTGAGTGAAAAAATTAGTGCCATCGGTGGTAAGTTTAACGGTAAGGATTTTGATGGTTCTTTCACAAGAACGATTACAACTCAACGTTTAGCAGAGCAACCGCAATCTATTAATATCGTTCTCGGTGAATCCTATGGTTTATGGCCATTCCTCGCTGAATATAACGAACCTGGTGCTTATCTCGTTGAGCAAGGTCGTAAATATGCTGCTAGCCCTCAAGCGATGAGCACACAGCTAGCGCTTGCCCAAGGTACAGGTACAATGCCTGCTATCAACGGTTTATTGACTGGTATGCCTGATACAGGTCTATATCCTAACTATGAAGGTGAAAGCTTCAAACAACCGTACGGCTTAGGCATTGGTTCTGTTATGAAAAAACTAGGTTATAAAACAGTATTCTGGTACGGCGGCTTTAGTACATGGCAAAATGTTAAGAACTTCGCCTTGTCTCAAGGCTTTGACGAATTCCATGATGCGTCTGAAATGCCAAGTGATGAAAGCAATGCGTGGGGCGTAGCGGATAAGGATATGTTTAAAGCCATCTCCGCATACATGGAGCAACATAGAGGGGAAAAAATCCTCAACGTAATCATGACTACATCTAATCATCCTCCATATAGCGTTAACGTCGCTAAAGAAGGTTATGATGTGAACAAGGTAAAAGGCCATTTGCCTGATACAATTGCTGAAACAGATAAGCAATTGAATGAAATGGGTCATATTTGGTATGCAGACCATGTGATGGGCGAGTTTATTGCCAGTGAAGAAAAAGCAGATCCATCGGCGCTCTTCGTTATCACTGGGGACCATAGCGAACGCTTTACCTTTGCTCGCGAAGTAAGTCCTAATGTGGCATCTACCATTCCAATTATCTTCTATGGACGAGGCATTCATAAAGATTGGCTTGCTCCTAATGCATTTGGCATGAGCATTCAAATCATTCCAACCTTGGCAGAACTTGTAGGTCGCCCTGGTCAAACCTATGAAGCAATGGTGCCAAGTCTATTTACACAAGAGGAATTTGTCTTTAACCATAGACTCTATCTAGATAACAGTGGAAAACTGATGGAACAAGGTACAAATATGCCTCAAGCCTATGGTGAAGTGATTAAGAACATGCGCGAACTTGCAGCATGGCGTATTAAACATGGTGATATCATCCAATAAAAACTACACAGTTTTATGTATTAAATATAATTGATTTATAAGCTAAAGGATTATCTATGAGTACTGTGACGGCTATTATCTTAGCGCGCAATGAAGAACAACATATTGTAGATTGTATTAAAAGTATTCAATTTGCTGATGAAATCCTAGTTATCGATGATGGTAGTACAGATCAAACAGTATCACTTGCTACTGGATTGGGTGCAAAGGTTATACCACATCCGTTAAATGGAGATTGGTCACAACAACGACGCTTTGGTATTTCACAAGCTCAGAGTGAATGGATTCTATTTGTCGATTCTGATGAGCGCGTATCACAAGAGTTAGCAAAGTCTATTCAACGAGCTATCAAGGGCGAACCAAAGGCGTATTGGCTGCGTCGATATAACTTGTTCCATCATAATCAGGCAACCCATGGTGTGGTGAGACCTGATAAGGTATTGCGATTGATGCCTCGAGAGGGAGCAACTGTAGAAGGTGCTGTTCATGAAGCCTTTATTAGTCCCTATCCACAAGATACATTAGAGGGAAAATTGTATCACTATACCTATGATAATTGGCATCAATTTTTTGAGAAATTCAATAAGTATACGACGGCAGCAGCTAACAAATACAAGGCACAAGGGAAGTCTTGTAGTTTTTTAGGGGATATTATATTGCGTCCTATATGGGCATTCTTTAAGATATATATTTTGCAAGGCGGCATATTAGATGGAAAAATAGGTTTTCTATTATCTATCTACCATATGATGTACACCATGACGAAATATGTAAAATTATATTATTTAAACAAATCTAATGGGCAATTATAATTAGTAATTTAGTATAGTAGATTGCTATGGGGAATTATTGTTCTTAAAGTAGATATGGAAGTATGAATGAGTGAACAATTTTTTCTATCCCTACAACAAAATATAAAACTAATGCTTTGGGCTCCTATATTGAGCACCATCTTTCGAATCATATTCATGATTGTGTATAATCCTTATCTCACATGGAAGGGACGCTGGAAATCTGTATTGGGGGCATTGCGTTACGGCTTCTGGTGGGGCATGGATTTTGATGCATATGTATTCTTATTACCCTTAGTATTGGTGACGCTCCCTGCATTATTATTTGATGGGTATCACCAAATAGAAGATTCTGTACGGTTAGTGGGATTAACTATTTATTCCTGTGTATTATATGCATCCTTTGCAGGAAAAATGATTTTTTACAAGCATTTCCATGATACGTATAATTATATGGTTCACTATGGAAATCATGCAGAGAAACGTAATTTGATTGATGTATTCTTTAATCAAGATCGAGGAATGCTTGTCATCCTAGGATTGATTCCTATTACATTTATATCCTGGTACATGGGAGATTTCTTCTTGTCCTTGCCATCAATACCCTATCCAAACATTGAAGGAACATGGCCCACGGTAGCTTGGAATATAGGACTTGTGGCTGCCTCTGTGTTAGGTTTCTATTGGTTCCGCTATGGTGGCACCTTATCTCATGATGATAAACCAGAATGGGATACGATTCCTACAGTGGTAAAAGAGGATATATTCTTTGCTCGTGCAACAGTGCCAGATCTATGTGCCTTAGAAACGGTGCTAAAACATCCCCTTCGTGATGAATATACCGCATCTGCTGAGGACATTGATGACGCGATTCACCGCATTGTTCCTAAGGAATATAAAGATTCTTGGCAGGATTTGAATACACCCCTTCATGCATTCAAGCGCATTGCATCAGGTCCTCGTATTGATAAACCACAACATATTTTCTTTATTGTTGGTGAAAGTATCCCACAATGGTCTCTTGATGAACCTTATAAGGATCTCAATATATGCCCTGGCTTATGGGATTTTAAAGATAATCCACATACGGCGCAAGTACCTAATTTCTTGCCTGCCGGTAATGTATCTCGTCCATCCATTGTGAGTCTCTTATCTGGTGTCTATGATGCGGGTATGGAAATCAATGAACGGGAAGCCTTCTGGCATGAACCATTGCCGACTTCTTTGGCATCTCAAATGAAACGTTTAGGTTATGATACGATTTACTGGTATGGTGGCAATGCATCGTATGGTAACTTTAATCACTTTGGTAAGGCTCAAGGATTTGACCGCGTAGAAAGTGCTTCCATTTTTTGTGGTCCCCATGCACCTAAGACTTGGGTAGGCGTCTATGATCATGTATTTTTAGAACATATTGAAGAGAAAATCAAATCTTTAGAACATCCTACATTCCATTTTATTTATACTACATCCAATCATGGTCCTTATAAAATGGAGGATTCTTTATTAGATTATGATCCTGAACAGGTTATGCCAAACCTTGGAGATGATTTAAAATCCAACAAGAAACGCAATAAGGAATTGGCTACCTATCGCTATAGTGATAAGGCGATTTTTAACTTTGTACATGCTATGAAAGAGGCTTTTCCTGATAGTTTATTCGTTGTCACCGGTGACCACTCGAATCTATTCGGGTCTTTGAATAATACATCCTTAATTCAACGGGATTATACCTTGCGCGACACATTCTGTACCGTAGGATTATTGCAACACCCTGCTTTCACTAAGGACAGTATTACAGCGCCTATTGGCACACATATGAGCCTTATGCCTACAATCATTGAAGCCATTGCACCAAAGGGTTTTGAATATTATTCCATTGTACCGTCCTTGTTTGATAAACAGCCCGATACGTTAGTTACGCCGTACCAGTGGATTACACCGCATATGATGGGCGATGTTCGCATGGATTATGGTGAAAGTAACACACCGTCTTATAAACCGGTTGAGCCAATTCGTCCTATTGATAATCACGGGGATGATGCTCGTGATTGGACATTGTTAACCATGTGGCTCATTAATCATGAAGACAGTATGAATAAGTCGTAGTATAATTAAACAATGATATCTATTGATGTATATGTAACCAGTATTTCGTATACATCAATGGATGCTACTAACTGTGTATTGATATGTGTATGATAGGAGGAACCTATGTCTATAATCAATGTTGTAGGCGCCAAAATTTGGGGTGGCGGCGAACAATATGTATATGATATTTGTAAACAATTACAACAGAGACATAGGACTGCCTATATCTTAGTGGACCAATCGAATGAAGATATGCAATCTCGCTATGCTCAAGTGGGTCATGTGATGACGGCCAATCTATATACCTTGAAGGGTTTTCTATCTGTTAATGCAGTGGCTAAGCAGGTAAAAGCACAAGGGATTGATACGATTGTATGCCACTCTGGTAAATATATCTTATTCTGTATTGCCCTTAAGCAGCTAACAGGTGCTAAATTGGTGTTTATTAAACATAATCTTGTACCTGGTAAAACAGATATGTATCATAGATGGATCAATGCACAAGTGGATGCCTTTGTTTGTGTGTCTAAACTCGTTTATGATGATCTTATGACACCTGTTATAAAGGATACTAGCAAATACCATGTTGTATATAATGGTATCGACCCGAATCGATTCCAGTCCTTTTCAGATGATGTTCCTATGAAATCCAAGGTTAGAACCTTTGGCTATAGTGCGCGTATTACAGAACGAAAAGGTTTGTATCTGATTTTAAGTGCTCTTGAACAGATTCATCAAAACAATCCAGATGTTCGATTGATTATATCTGGGGCTGGTACAGAGGATCAAATTAAAAAATTAAACGATTATATAGAAGCGCATCAAATGCATTCTTATGTTGAATTTATAGGCTTTACACGAGATATTGAAGGTTTATATAGATCAATTGATTGCTTACTATTGCCAACAATAACACGGGAGGCCTTTGGTCTCGTTATCTGTGAGGCTATGTATTGCGGTGTACCAGTCATTACAAGCGGTTCTGGGGCTCAGCGAGAAATCATAGACGATGAAGAATCTGGATTTATTGTAGATCCGCTGAACGAACATACATTACAACAGGCTATGGAACATGTGATGAGTGATGATGTAAACTTGCCGAATATCATCACCAATGCACGACATGTTGTAGAGGAACGATTCATCGTTAATCGTGTGGCCCATGAATTAGTTACGATTATAGATAATTTACATTCCGCGAATCATTGATATATTTGTAGTTATATGAGTGGATAGGAGTATGAGATGGGATATTTACAAACACAATGGCAGCGAGGCCGTAAGATTTACGGCAAACGTAGTTGGAGGGAAACTAGACGTACTTTCCTTCATACAATGCGCTCTATCCGCAATAAAGGGGAAATTGAGGCACTAGAAACCTATTTTGCAAACTATACGCCTGATCCAACCTTATTAGACCGTCAAGTTGGTTTATTTGAGTTAATGACACGATTTTTCTTGTTTAAAAGCTCAACACCACAGGAACGATTAGAGGCTATTGTTAATCATTTTGATTATTTAAAAGATGTATTTACAGACGAAGCAATTCGTGAAATGTACTCTGTAGACCCAGATAATATTTACGACGATGTAAGTCGTATGAATCGTGGCTTTATCGTATGGGAATCAGAAGACCTTGATATGGTAGCGCGCTTATATTATGGCCCTGGTCAACGTAAAGAAGGTTTCTTAACCTTGTTACTAACCTTGGGTAAGCAAGGTGTATACCATGCTAATTTCCGCTTTGGCAAAGGTTTTAATGGAGAGCCTGCTATGTGGATTGGCACAATTCAAGGTTATAAAGATGGTCTAGATAATGCTAAAACAGTGACTAAAAAGATGTTTGGGTATCGACCAAAAAACTTTATCATGTTCTTATTGCGCCATATTGCAGCTATCTGTAAGGTAGAATCTATTTACGCTGTTTCTGATGAAGGCTTTTACGCGAATACTCATTTAGTTCGGGGGCACCGTGCTAAGGTAGCTGAGCTAGATTCATTGTGGGAGGAATCTGGCGGTGTTGTATGTAGCGATGAACGGTTCTTCAAAATTCCATTAGAGGAATATCGCAAACCTATTGAAGAGATTAAATCACAAAAACGTAGCCAATACAGAAAACGTTATGAATTACTCGATCAATATGAACAAGAAATTCAAAATCATGTACGACCATTGTTACGAGTAAAATAAATATCTATACAGTAAATAGATATTTATAAAGTGAATAGATATCTATAAAGTATAGATGTTAATATGATAAATAGTAGATTGTAACTATGTTGGGAAAAAGGGGTTAGTATGCAATCTTGGATACTTAAAAATTCTGAAATGGTACTGACCGTACTCATTTCGCTGATGATATGTACGACACGGTCATCTATGGCATTAGGGAATTTACTATATGGCTTCATTATATTGATGACCTTAATAACGTGCTGGTATAGGCGACATGAAATCTCTGTACCACAATCGATACGCCAATATGGATGGGCTTATTTAGGCATGTTACTATGCGTATTGCCGTCCGCATTAATTAGTAATGATATAGCGGTGACTACTAAATATTTCTTCAATATTTGGGTTTGGAAGGTATTAGTTATCGTCCCAATTCTGCTATGTATTAAGAGTTCTCGCAAATTATACGCCATATTATCAGTATTTTTTGTGTATATGGGCGTCGATGCTGTATCGGCCTTTGCACAATATTTACTTGGTTATAACTTAGGACCAGGAGGTCGTGCAGGTGGTGTTATACACGGCTCTATGATGGGACTGGCCATGTTGTTAACATTGGCTTTTCCATTAGCATTAATTGCTGCCTATGATAAGAGATTTCCATCGTATGTAAGAAAATCTGCTGTATTTTCTTTGTTTGGCATGCTATTAGGCATGTGGGGGAACCAAAGTCGTGGTTCCTGGTTATTTAATGGCATTAATGGTGCGCTCATTACATTGCGTTATTGCTTTGTAAATATTCGCTATGTATTAGTACTACTTGTAGCTGTTGTAGGTATAGGATATGCATTTAGTAGCAATCAAGCCTATGTAGCTCGTTTTGAAAGTACTTTTAATATAAGCACAGATGGTTCAAATTTGGGCCGTATCTATGTATGGGAAGCAGATAAGCAAATGATTATGGATCATCCTGTAACAGGTGTTGGTCCTGGATTATGGCAAAAAACATATCGAGAGCACTATAAATTAAAACAAGAAACTCAAGATTTAGGTCATTCTCATAATAATTTATTGCAAATAGCCTCTGAATCTGGTCTATTAGGCCTCGTTGGTTTCTTAGGGTTCTCAATTTTTATGTTCTGTAAATCGTTGAAACACTATGTGAAGACAAGAAACCCTTATGATTTATCAATCCTTGTAGGTTTAATTAGTTACTTATTCCTATTTGGATCAGTTGATTATACGTGGGGAAATTCATCTGGTATTCGCATGTTTTGGATTGTTATGGGCATCATGATTCAATTGAAAATAAATGAGAATCACAAGGTTATTTAGAAAATATTTACGCATTATTTAATTGATTTTTATGTCTGATTTAAATAGACTGAGAATCTCCAAAAAACTACATAAAAGATAGCTAAAATCTATGGTTTTTCATAGTTTTAAACTTTTGAATATGATACAATATAAGTAAATATTGGTACATTGTATTCGTATGTTTTAGAGGTTGTTTTCTTGAAAATTGTATTGAGAAAACAACCTTTTTTTATAGTTTGGGGTATTAGTATGAATAGTTATGGATATAATAATCACAACAAGTTGCTTGTTAGTAAAATAATAGTGCTTATAGCCGATTATGTTTCTATTGTTTTAGGGACATTAGCAGCTTATTATTTGCGGTTAAACTTGCCATTTTTACCGGTTAGTCCACATTTTAAGGTAGATGAAATCTATGTATATGGCATTATACCTTTCGTATTTTTAGCCATATTACTTCTCAATAATGCATACTCAGTAGTATCCCCTTATTGGGATACTATGAAAAACCTATTCCGCAGTATCACGATTGGCGTAGTTGTATCTATTGTGCTCATGTATACAGGGCACGTAATCAACGATGTATCCCGATTATTTGTTGTCTTTGCTTACTTATTCATGTTGATCTTTATCTTTAGCTCCCGTTTTATTGTAGGCAAGATTCTTTCTAAGGCCGGATACTTAACGATACCAGTTTTATTAGTTGGTGCAGGTAAAACAGCAGAGCTCGTAAAGAAATCCTTAGATCGTATGCCGATTGCTACGTACAAGATTATTGGTTATGTAGATGATAATCCCAAATCCTCTACTATTGCTAAAGAATATCCATGTTTAGGTGCTTTTTCCGATGTTGAACATGTTATCAAAGATACAGGTGTACAAACAGTTCTTATTTGTGCACCAGGGTTAGAACCTAAAAAGTTAGTATCTTTGATCAATCGATTGCAATTATTGGTAAAACGAGTAGCCTTTGTGCCTGAATTATTTGGTTTGCCCACAAGTAATATTACGGCTCGTGGCATGATGGAAGAGCAAGCCGTTGTATTGCGCGTACAAAATAACTTGGCTCGCAAGTCTAACCGCATTATGAAGCGCATATTTGATATTGTAGCTACTGTATGTGGGGGCCTCTTGATTTTGCCAATTTTAGCCATTGTAGCTGTATTGATTTATCTAGATTCTCCAGGGCCTATCGTATTTGGTCATAAGCGCGTTGGCCAAGGTGGTAAAGAGTTCCCATGCTATAAATTCCGCTCCATGGTGCC
>FLSB01000305.1_pt2 | contig 15123 bp, 17 predicted proteins | sample 1550551 | NCBI WGS metagenome assembly FLSB01 (sample SAMEA4031774, study PRJEB14383) | metagenome | biome: human; feature: oral; material: saliva | place: Philippines | collected 2014 | reverse complement strand
GCAGGACTCGAACCTGCGACCCTCTGATTAACAGTCAGATGCTACTACCAACTGAGCTACTGTGGAAAAATCTCTAAATAAAAAAATGGAGCGGGTGATGAGAATCGAACTCACAACATCAGTTTGGAAGACTGAGGTTTTACCACTAAACTACACCCGCATGAATATTTGTTATTAACTTATGTATTAATTATATAATAGATATTATAGTTTGTCAACAACTTTTTTAATTTTTTTTTATTTTTTTAAAATTTTCTAATTTTGTTAGCTTTGCTAAAGAATTATTTTGAAAAACAAGAAACATCTATAGAAAAATTAACAATATTTTCAATTGATAATATATAGTATAATATTTTTCTTTTAATTTGTAAAGGTATTTTTGTAATAAGCTATAAATTTTATCCCAACTTTAAAATTTAAAAATGTAATTAACATATATTGACCAGCCTATTCTAGTATTATATATTTTTTTTATATAGAGGTAATTCAAGATATTCTATAAAAATTAAACATTATCGATTAGGAGAAGGAAAATATGAAATCTAAATTACTATTTACATCTCTGTTATCAGCTTCTGTAATTCTAAGTGGATGTTCATTACTTAAAAGAGATCTAATTAGATAAAGTAAACCTACATCAGAAAATAAAACGACAACGACAAAAAATGAAAATTCGTCAGATAAAGTATACGGCCTTAATGAAGAATGGATTGTAGATGGTCAATGGAGATTAAAAATAACAGAGGTTAAAACTACTCAAGATAGAAATAAACATATCAAAGATAAAATAGCACAAGTAGTTATCATAAAATATACTTATGAGAACTTAGATTTTAAAAATGAATATCAAGATCTATTCTTAGCTCCTAGAACAGTTATTGATGGAGCTAAAAATGAGGTTAGAATTTGTCCAGTTAATTCTTCAAAATATCCCGAACCTACTCCAGTTGGTGCAATTTCAGAATCTGCTATGGGATACGGTTTAAGTGTAGAAAGTGACAAAATTAAAATTTCTTTTACACAATTCGATAAAAATGGTAAAAAAATGGAAAGTGCTACTTTCGAAGTTCCAGTAACTAAATAACACACAGAATAAAAAGGTTTGATAAACGAAATTTTTGATAAGGATACATATACGAAGATAGACACATTACTACTATAGACAAAATAAATTTGACTTTCATCCCTATTTACAATACAATATAATTACTAGCATAGATACTTAATTGTATCTATCGCAAATCATAACTAGGGCTCAATGCTCTCATCCATCAGTGATTGAATTACTGACGGATTTTTTATTTTATGAAATTTGGCATTCAAATGGCATTCAAGTGGCAAAAAAAAGCCTTAAACGTTGATACTTTAAGGCTTCCATAACTTCATTATTTAGTTTCTCTGTTTGATTTGATAATTTCTATAAATTCCCAACACTCCCTAACCATTGATATATCAGCATTTCTATATTTAGTGATTTATCAATAATGTTGGTAAATATTTCAATTTGTGGGTCAAGTGTGGGTCAACTCAAGATTATTTTTATTATTTATCTAGCACATATTAAAGAGATTAAGGGACGGTTTTTTAACCGTCTTTTCTCATGAGATCTAGTTCTTTAATGATTAAATCTTCTCCTAATTCCTCTAACATTAAAATAGCTTCAGTTGAAGCTAAAGTTTTATCTGTTTTTAAATCTAACTCTAATTCAAATATTATTCTTCTTACTTCTTCTTCGTTATCTTTATTTCTAAATAATTCTTTAGGTAGATACATCATTTTAGATACTCCTATTCCATAATACACCTCATATTTTAAGTCCTAAGCGTTCGGTTTATTTTTTCTTGTAGTTATATCCCTAACCTTAGTACATAGCAAATAAACGCTTGTATAATACTGATTCTAATCTTCTAATATATAATCATTAACTTTATATCCTAGCTTATCTTTTATTTTATTGAATAGTTCTAATATTTCTTTAGGAGTATCTTTTGAAAAAATATAAGTTACTCCATTTTCTCGCTTTCTATTCACTATCCATGGCATTATTTCATCAAAGAATATCAAGGTTTCTTTACTAGGTAACGTCATTATTTCCATTTTAATACTCCTTTCACTTTATTTAAATTAATTATACCATTTTCAAATTATAAAAGCACCTAACAAATATAATTAAATATTTAAAATACATAGTTTAGCATTTTTTTAGGGTCTTAGAAATGTTAGGATACTATTTTAGGGTCTCTAAAATCTCCATATTGTTATAATTATCTAAAATATACACGCTGTATTTTACGTTCTAAGTGTTCTGATTATACTTTCCCTTGTTATTGTACCCCTTGACTTCTTACAAGGCTTATATTTGCTTTTAAGAGGTGTACAGATAATTTTTCACTATTCATTACTGCATTGTTATAACCGCTTCTTTTTGCTGTATATTTCAAGGTAGTTTCTTCTTATCACTAACTATTCAAATAAATTGTACAGTTACTTTCCTATACAGCTAATTTATTCTTATCAAAAACTAAAGAAAAAGTTAAAAAGTACAGGAAAAAAAGCGTACTAACAAAATTTCTCATTTGTTAATACGCTCTTATCCAATTTAATATTTTAGTTTTAGCCGTTATTAATTTCTATTATTTATGAAATCCATATAATATTTTTTAGAAAACTTCATTATACAACATATCATTAAAGCCAATGTTCCATTGCCAAAAACAAATAAACCTATCATTTTACATATGTTCAGATCTTTTATAGTAGCTATCGCTGCTATTATTGAAGCATTAACTCCTAAAACGGTAAATATAGTGAATACAACGCTCATAAGTGCTATTAAGTCAAATTTATGGGAACTTACCGAATTTTTTAAAGTAGTTATTTCCTGTTTACTTGAATCTAAGTCCCCAGTTAAACTAGTAATTTTTTCTTTACTTGAATCTAAGTCCCTAGTTAGTTCATCTATTAACTCTTTTTGTTTTGTATATAAATTATTCTTTTGACTTAAAGCTAATTCTGTATGTTCTATTATCTTAGCCATTATTCTAGCTTGCTTTCTATCTACATCATATACTCCATTACTATTCTTTAATTTTTCAATTTTTCTAGTTAAACATTCTTTTAGCTCAGTTGTAAAATTGCTTAAATCAATATCTTCTCCAACCACAAAAATAAATCTAGTAAATGTAGAGTAAGGTAAATTATATTGTTTATATGTATTAGTAAAAGAAAAAAGTTCATCAAAATCTACTTCATCTATCATAGTTGTCTCAATATATTTACTCAATACGTCTTTATATTTAGTTTCAAACTGAGTTTGTTCATTTTTAATCTCTTTTAATAATTCTAATATATCATTATCACTCAAAGGGGGTTTTTTAGCCATTTATTACATCCTCTAAAGAATATTTTACATCACTAGTTCCATGATATATTTTATTAGCATTAGATTTCCAAAAGATATGTCTATGACTCTCTTCCACTAAAGAGAATGGATCTTTCTCTAAAAGAATTAATATGCTATTATTAAAGATATTTAAATCATTATCCTTTTTTCCACTATCTATAATAGCTCTTGAACCATATCCTCTATATTTTCTATATATTGAAGGAACTACCGGTCCATAACGCCAAACATAAAACGGTTCGTCATACATTTGAGATAATAACTCATGATTATCTTTCTGCTCTCTCATTGCGAAGTACATTACTTTTTGCAATTGAAGATTGCTTACTGATAAATTATTTTCATAAGCTACTGCCAATATATGATTTGCAAAATTTAACATACTCATGATAAATCTCCTCCTTTATAGATGTATCACTTTTTCATTGTGTTACATCTTCTATTTATATTGTACAATATTATGAACACTCTATCAACTTTTTTTATTGACAGTTTTAATAACCGGGAAATAGAGATTAAACTATAATTGTTATATCAATAATTCTTTAAATAAAAAAATTTCAAACAAAAAAGTCTATCCTAAATTTTTCTAAGATAGGCTAAAACAAAGGTTTTTAATGCTCTATATAGGTTTTTATGCCACTAAATGCCACTAAATGCCACTAATTTCTCTAAGGGTTTTTATTCCCGTATTTTCCAGTAATTTTATATATAGATTTCCACACTCTCATTTTCCAACATTTTTATCTATATAGGATTTTATTCCAACATTTTCCTACATTATTACTTTCACACGAAAAAATATGTACAGTGACGGCGTGAAGTCCGAACAACATAGTAGAGAGGTACTATCCCCCCCTTTTAAAACTTCTTTTTGATCTATATAGGATTTTATATAAGGTTTTCAACAACATTTCTATGTATGTTTTCATCTTAGGATTTCTTAGTAATTTTAATAACATATATGTTTTTATGCCTACATTTGCCAACATTCTATACTATACCTTATAGAATTTTATGTAACTAAAAGCTACTATCTCAACATTCTATATATAGGTTATTTTTCCGATATTTTATGTAAAAAAACGTTATTTTCACCTCTAAAAATGGTAGTTTTTGTTAGTAAAAAGTAGTTTTTTCTTACTGCTGTTTAAAAGCTGTTTAACGTGTTTCAACTCAATTTAGTGTAATTATATAATCTATTTCCATACAGAAGCGGTCTAATAACTGCATATTACCGCTTCTAAGTGAAAAGAAAAAGACACCTATAAAATAGATGTCTGATAAACGTAATAGCCAGGATTTCAACCTGAGCCTCCTCCATCAAGGCGTACTCACTCTATACTACTCCTTACGTGTACTCTTATTATACAGTATCTCCTTTATTATATCAACTATTTTTCTTTCTTTAGATCATTATGATATAATATACATATATTAAATTCAATGCTACTATAAAAAGACTTCCTCTAATGGGAAGCCTTTTTCTTTTTCTAGTTATATTTGTAAAAAATCTTTTCTAACTCCTTAAGCCTTGCACTTAACTGTTTTTGAGTAAAAGAAATATTATACGGCGAATATGGTGAACTCTTACTTACTATCAATGTAATATCCTCTATTTCTTTTAGATAGCTATTTACTTTTTCTTTTAAAGGTTCATTTTTACCATGATTACTTTTAGCTAGTTTTTCTAATTTTTTCAACTGTTCATCAGCGTATAGTTTTGCATGATTTATTACATCAGTTAGTAATTCAGATTTCTTTTCAGAAAATTCATTCTCCTCTTTAAAGAAACACTCTCTTAATTCAGATAGCTCTATTATCTTCTGTTTTCTTTTTTCTGCATACTCTCGTAAAAAATTATTTTTTGTTTGATTTAAATTTTTAATGTTATTCTTACATTCTGTTTCTCTTGTTTTAAGGTCCACTTTTTCATTTACAGATAATTTTTCATTGTTTTTAATTTGAATTTTTTCCAGTTTTTCTCGTTCATTATCTATTCTATTTTCTACTTCTTGAATTAATTCATCATTTTCGCTTTTTAGTTGTTCAATCTCATTAATTTTATTTTCTATTCTTTTCACTTAAATTTACTCCTATCTATTACGTATATTATAAGTATTTGCAATATCTGAAATACTTTCTTTTTTACTTTCTTTCACTTCTTGATATATACCGTTGATGTCGCTTCTTAATTCTCTAAGTTCAGTAGTTACACCCTCATTGTTATTATTAAATAACTCAATTACTTTAGTTGCTTTATCCTCTTCAATTCCTAATTCAATAATTTTATTTTTTAGTTCTTCGTTCATTGTCATTTTCTCCTTGTTCTTCTTGTATTTTTAAGTAATAATAGTATTTTTTTCTGTAATACATGTATTTGTTTAATATTTCAAAATACTTTTCTTGTTTCATTCTTGGGGGCTTACATGGAAACCCTAAAAAGCTGTTAACAAATACATTGCTAGAATTATAATTTTTATCCACTTTATAACACTGTTTCATCATTAATTTATAATATCTAGTTGGATCAGTTTTATTTCTATTTAATTGTTGTTTTCTTAAACCGATACAAGTACTGCATACTAGCTTTTTATCTTCGCTTATATACATTTTCAAACACTTATTATCACATTTATAACACTTTATAAAGTATTTATAACCACCTAAATTACAAGGTACTTTTTCTACTGTATAATGTTTTTCAACTTGCTTGTGTTTGATTATATCTTTGGTTTTGAAAGCTTCAAACATATCAATTCCCACTTTCTTTATTTAAACGATTTTTTCACTGTTAGTTCTTGGTTTAAAGTTCTAATTCTTCTAAGTACTCATTATGTAACCTAATACAATAATTAGCACTTTTTAAACCTACCATCTTTGCTACCTTTTTCCACTCTTCAACCATTAAATATCGCCACCAAAATATATACCTTATTCGTATATCTTCTATTTGGTCTATAACGCTTGATAGGTATTCTCTTTCTTTCTCTATTGCTATTTTGAGTTTACTTATCTTATTTTCAGTATCTTGTATTTTAGCTAATAGATTAGTACCAGTAAAATCATAGTTAGTTCTACTGCATGTTATTTTTACTTTTGTATAGTCCATGGTCTGAACATTTGATTTACTATGTTGTTTTTCTTGTAACTCTTCTACTAAGTCGTATAATCTATATAACTGTTCTGTTAAGGCTCTATACCTATTTAATTTTTGCTTTTTATCATTGTTCAATCTTTGTTCAACTCTTGGCGGGGTCTTAACTTTTATATATCCTTTATCAGATAGTAAACTGAACAACTTCACTTTATGTTCATCAATAATCTTGTTTTCTTCATCAGTTGCCTTACGTGAAAAATTAAAGTATACAGCTATCAATAATTCACGTTCTAAGCTGTCTATTTTGTTTAGGTAGGTTTCTATTACTACCGCTTCTTTAGAGGTCGTATCGTCCGTATAACGTTCTATTATAAGGTCTAGTTTAGATAGTTCTTCTCTTGATAACTGCATTATTTAAATTCCTTTCTTTCGTTTTATATTTACCATAAATCACCTACAATGTATCCATTATCTTTTTTTAGATATCCACAATATAAAGCTTGTAACACTAAATACTCTAGTATCTTGTATTTCTCTAGTAAATACCATGAAATTTCATTATCTTCCATTCTATATTCTTCAGTATCTTTTTTCTTCTTAAGTGGCTTCATAATATCTATTTCTTCATCAAAACAGATATTCAATAATTCAATAGTTATATTATGTTTATTGTTTCTTGGTACTAGTCTTATATCGCTACCATAATTTAAGCCTTTGTAAATTGTATCTTCTTTACTGTATACAAGAAGTCCAACTTTTATTAGTCTACCTTGAATATATTCTAAAGGTTGCATATTCTGTTTTAACCAATTTCTAACCTCTAATATATCTTTACATGGGTACATAACTCTAAATTTTTGAAAATCTTTATCTGTTATCTTCTTGAATTTTCTTCTTGATCTCTTTTTCATTACCACACCTCCTACTTTTAGAAAATCAATTCTTAAATAAAAAAATAGAAATACCATAAATTTTTAAAGCGACAAGTTTTTATTTTTTTTCTTTTTTTCGCTTTTCCTATCTGGGTGGGTAAGGACGGTACAAGGGGGCTAGCTTTAAAGCCCCTTGTCCGTATTACCCACATAGGGGGTTATTGCCACCTACCAGACTATATACATCGTAGATAGTATATAGTGGGGTGTCTGACAAAAATACTTGTCGTTTCATGTCGTTTAGCAATTCTTAAATGCTATTAATCATTGATTTAATAACTTTTATATACGACAAGTATATATTAAAAAACACTTTTTGTCGGGTTGTCGGGTGCCGTCATTTGTCGTTTTTGTCGTTTTTGTCGTGAATAAAATAAATATATTTATTTTTTTAAACATGATTTTCACCAGTAAAAATCAAATATAAATATTTTACTTTTTATATTTTATGGTTATATGTCGTTTATTTTATCTTATCATGTATTTTAAAACTAATAAATAAACTTTTCTATTAATACGACAACTATTTATAATTTTAAAATGTCGGTGTCGTTTTGTTAAATATTATTTTATTTTTAATACAAATCATCAATTAAAATGTAAGTATTATCTGCTTTTATAACTTCTCCGTCGCAGTCTTTAATTTTTCGTTGCAATGTCCTTTCACTTATACCTAAATATTCCTGTAAATCTTTTGAGGTTGGATATTCTCCTTTTAGTTGTCTAAACTTCTGAATACTTTCAATAATCTGTTTTTTATTAGAAGCTTTATTAATATCTTTTGTTTTACGCTTATCTTTTTTAGGTAGAGTATCAACAGCCTTTTTTCCTACTTCTAGATTTTCAATATATTCTGATGTTACATTGTATAAATATGGAAAATTAAAATAATAGAAATAATCTTCTGATCCATTTTCTTTTGATACTATCTTCAGTTTATAAAATTTCCTATGATTAACCATTTTTATCTGTTCATCAATCTCTGCAATAATCTTTTCTTTTTCATAGTCTTCTAAGAAATCAAGGGTATTTATTCTTTCTTTTAGTTCAATTATCTCATTTTCTAAACCTTTGCTAATATCAAATTTAAAAGTAGTCAAAATTTCCGGAATGGTATTTTTCAAATATCCTATTACTTCATCACGCTTAATAGTATCTAGATAATAATCAGAAGGATATAATTCTAGAAATTCAATATATACATCACAAAATAAATGTAATCTAGTATATTTAATTTGATTATCTGTTTCTATATTCCCAATTCGTGGGGTAAAATTATCATGTGTAAATACAATAGCAGTATTTAAATTGAAAGCTAATCTAGATAATGTGGTTTTAACTGGAATACTATTATAATTTTGATTTTCTAATTGTGTACATGTATCAATAGTATCGATTATAATTAGATCATATTTTTCAAAACTAGCATTATTTATAAAATTACATAATTCATCAATTTTATTAAAACTTTCATTTCTAACATCTAAAATTTCTAAATTTTCGTTAACCGCTTCATTTCTTCCTATTTTTTCTATTGTTTCCACAACATAACTAAATTTACTACTTGTATTAACAAACAGAACTTTCTTACCACTTACTTTAAATCTATCTAACCAATAACCATTGTTAATTATACTAATAGCTAAATTTATTACAACACTTGTTTTACAACTGTTAGCACTACCAACTAAAGCCATTACTTCATGTTTATTTAATAAACTAGTTACTATTTCATCATTATTATTAATTTTTACTTCTTTTAATTTTAATGGTTTTATATCTTCCATATTTTTACCCTTTCTGTGTATATAGTATGCATAATTACATCACCTCTTTTAATGCTTCTTTAACTTTGTCTAGTTTTTCATAGCATAAAATAGATAATTCTTCTGATGTATTAATAGCAATAGAATTAGTTAAAGTATGTAAGTTGTTTCCGTTGTTTACTTTATCCCAATACTTGAGTAATTCTTCACTACTTATTGTTGAATTTTTTAATTCTTCGGGTGTTAGTACCTTAATTGCATTGGTATGAGTTGCTTATAACTGCATTGAAAATTGTAATGTAATCAACCTTTGTTCTATTTCCTCAATGTGTTTAATCACTTCTTGTTTATCCATTCTTATTATCTCCATTCTTTTTTATTTTAAGAAGCGGTAATAATACCGTCTTTATTAATTTCTTTGATATGTGCTAGATATCCATTTATTTAAATAGTGTTTTCTCTTAAAAACTTGTTTACTTCACTTTCAAGATAAATGTACTGCCTACCTACTTTGGTAGGTCTTAAACCACGTTTATTTAAATCTGATAAGGTATCAACTCCAATACCTAAGGTTTCACATAGTTCTTTTTGGTTGTATCGTTTATCTTGCTTTATTTCTTCTTGTAAGATGTCTTTAACTATCTCACGTACTGCCTTAATCACTTCTTGTTCAAATGCTTCACTAAACATATAATCACACTCCTTTTAATAAATGCTATCCATTAGCATAGCTAGTATATAAATAAATGCTGTTATGAATGGTATGAATACCACTGCACAACAAAAAGTATTGAGGTATAGATCCTTGTTTTCCATTGTCTTTACCTCTTCTAATAAAAATCACTGTTTTTAATTAATAGGTTACTTTGTGAACCGTCTATTATATTTGCCATTCTCATTAATAACGCTTTTTTCTCGTGTAAGTTATTCATTTGTATAAATAATTGTGCCATTTTATTTACAGTATCGTTTATAAAGCTATTTTCTAGCTTGTATGCTTCTTGTCTATCTAAAACTACAGATACTATATTAGTATTGTGTTCATTCTCTAAGTACTCTAACATTTGAATTACTGCACGTCTTACGGTTTTACTCTCTCTAACTAATACTTGTTTAGCTTGTGAAGAGGTTAGTTTATACATAGGTCTAAATTCTCCCTTTTTATCTTGGTAGTTAACCACGGAAAAATTTCCTTCGTTGATTTCTGTATCAAATTCATCACGTAAGACTTTTAAAAAATCATAATGCTGTAACATTGTTTTCTTACCGTCTATAGCTCTAAAATGGTTTATCACGTCCACTAATTCAATGCTAGTCCATTCTGTTTTGTTATGGATATCTGATAGGTTTAACTGTTCGCTAATTACTTCAATTGTGTTCCCGTCTACTTTAATTACTGCATTATTCATTTCTTGTTCTTCATTTTCTTGTTTATGTTGTCTAATCATTCTATCTATATTGCTGTTAAACTCTCTATTAGGTGCACTCTTGTTTAATTCCCAACTGCTAACCGTTGATTGAGATACTCCTAATTTAGTGCTAACTTCTTTTTGAGTTAGATTATACTTTTTTCTGAAATTTACTAGTTTTTTCATCTTCTTATATCCTTTCTTGTGTTATAATGAAAGAAAGTATTTTTGGTAAATACTTGTCTTTAACCTTTTAAATAGTCTGATTTGGTCGTTGGATACTTGAAAGGTTTTTTTATATTGTTTCTTTTTTTAGCAATTCATCAATAGTTATATTAAAATAATCTGATACTTTTTTTAAAGTTTCATATTTAGGTTTTACAAGTTGACCATTTGCTAATCTATACAGAGTAACTGTCGAAACGTTAATCTCTTTTGATAAGTTGTAAATACTTATATTTTTTTTAGCTACTAAAACTTTCAAATTAGTTTCCATACACTCACCTCCTATTTTATAGATGTAAATAGTACTTTACATTTAAGTAACTGTAATTAGATTATAATCTTATTTATTTTGAAAATCAAGTATCTTTTTATAAAAAATACTTTATTTTTTGTAAAGAGTAGTTTATAATTATGATTAGAATATTTACAATAAAAAAGGATAATAAAAATGATTAAAAATAATTTTAATGAATTAGTGGCACAAAGAAAATTAAAAATAACTCGGATTTCAAATGATACTGGGATAAGTAGACCAACATTAAACGCTTTAACTAGAGATGATGGTAAAGGTATACAATATGATACATTAAATACTTTATGTAATTATTTTAGTATCACTCCTTGTGAGTTTTTTAGTTATATTCCATTTGATATACAATATAACTTTGAAATAATCGACGAATTTGCTAAACCTTTAGGTCAAATGGTTGGTATAGAATATACATTACAAAAAAAGGCGTTATTGTTTATTAATGTTTACGACAACAAGGGAATTAAAAAAAATACATTTGAAATTTTATATTTTGTATTAACAACATACAACACTACTGTTGATATAGAAATAGACGACTTTGGAGAAATTTTAGATGAAGTGAAAGGGAATAGTTCTAAAGTTATATTAGATGAAAAACAATTTGAAAATGGAGATAATGAATTTATACTGTTTTTAAAAGAATTTGAGGTTCAATGGCAAACAAAAATAATTGATGATATTATACAATATATGTCTAAGGATATTAATAAAAAAATAGATGGTGATTTTGTTTCTTATTTAGAAGCAAACTTTAATAAATATATTTAACATACCTAACTGCAAATACATTGTTCCTATTATAGGTGAATTAGAATAATTAAAAATATGAGGTGAATTATGAAAAATATAAAAGAAAATAATAAACATATCAATATCAGTATAAACATAGATAAGAATACTGATAATAATATCAATATAAATGTGAATAGAAATAAAAATATAGAAAAAAACATAAAAAATGCAGTATTATCTAAATTATCTTTAAATCCTAAGTCTATAAAAGATGTAATTAATATTATTAATGATAATAATTTTCCAGCTACTGAAAATCTTTATAATGAATTATTAATGTTTAATATACATGAACTATTAAGTATAAGAGCCAATTTAGAAAAAGCAGATAAAGTAAATTTTTTAATAGATGAAGTTAAGTGGTGTAAACTTATTATAAATAAAGATATTAAGAATACAATAACAACAATGTTGAGCATTTGTATCTCTCTTTTTGTTTTAACATTAAATACACCATGGGGAGCTATAATAGGAAAAGCTATTAATACTAAGTTTTCAATAGCATTAGGGTTATTAATAATTTTTCTAGTATTTTTATTAGTATATTTTGTACGCTTAGAAGATAAATATCCTTCTAAAAAAACTGATAACAAATATAAAGTATTTCAATATTTAGTAGATATTGCTATTGAATATAAAAAGAAAAATTTAAACTAACCTAATAATAAAAAACATGCTGTTATTCCATTTTATTACTGGTTTTAAATTATATAGTAACTTGAATAATGAGTACTACATATTGTTTTTAATGTATTTGTTCTTGAATATATTCAATATAAAAGTGAATAAATATACACAAGAAAATTTGCAAAAAGTAATATAAAGCGATAGAATATATCTATAGGAAGTTAGCGCTATTGACTTCTACGGAACTTTAGCGTGCATACACCGCTTGTATATTCTATCTTGAGTATATATGCGGTGTTTTTGTTTTAATAAGGATATTTAACAACTTAATAAAATATATAAAATCGTAAATAAACCATAAAAACTTGAAAAAAATAATCAAAAACATAGCAAAAAGTTAAAAAAAGTTAAAAAAAATTAATAGTAAACAATTGACAATTATTTTAAATAATACTAAAATATACATAAGAGATAAGCATATAGGTAGCCTACTTTTAATATGAAAAGGGGTTCTATGTGTGCAATACACCGTGTATATTTTAGATATATGCGGTGTTTTTGTTTTAATTAAAGGAGGATAGATGTGAAACCTTTTAAAACTTTAGATCAACAACTTAAGATTTTAGAGGATAGAAACCTAAAATTTAAAGATAAAAAAGCAGCTAAACAGTATTTACTGGAATATAATTACTACAATGTTGTAAATGCTTATAGTAAATTTTTTATAAATTCTGATACCAATAAATATTATGATGATGTGTATTTTGAAGATATTCTTGAAATACATCACTTTGATAAAGTAATAAAAACTGTTATCTTTGAGGGAATAATTGAAGCTGAAAGACACTTTAAGTCAATTTTAGCTTATTGTTACTGTAAACATTTTAAAAATGATTTATACTCATATTTAGATATAAAGACATACGGTAGTAAGGATATTATAAAAGTAAGTAGACAAATTTCTAACTTTGCCAATACTTTAAATTATTACAAAGAGAAGAAAAGAAATAATAATTCAATTAAACATTATTATAAGGTTCATTCAGTTGTACCGTTTTGGGTTTTGGTTGATTATCTTACACTAGGTGAAGTAACATACTTTTATAATTTATTACCTGATAAAATAAAAAATGATGTTGCAAAAGAACTGGCGAAGTTTGTTAAAGATAATTTAAGTACCAATTCTATAAAAGATATACACTTTAACGTTATACAAAAAGGATTAGAAAATCTAACTGAATTAAGAAATATAACGGCACATAATAATAAAATGTTAGAAACTACTCTAAAGAATGATTTACCTTTTTATGCTGATATACATACACCGTTAAATATCCTTAATAGCGATAATAGACAAAGTATCTATAATTCTATACTTTATCTTAAGTTTTTTATAAATTATAACCAATATGCAAAAATTAACAATACTATAAGAAAAAGAATGAACAACCTTAAAGGTAAAATTAAAAATCATAGTTATACTGATAAATTATTTTCATCTATAGGATTACCCAATGAACTACAGATTATGCAATTAAAAACTAAAAATAATTAATTTAGTTTTAAAAAAACAAAAAAAGCACCAGTAAAAAATACCAGTGCTTTTAGGATCTAATAAAAATGAAAATAATATATAAAATGATTTAATACATAGTTTCTTTATTAAAGAATATATACATATTATATCATATAAATGCTGTTATATCAAGGTTTTGTACACTTACTTAAAATCACAAGCCGTTTAAACCGCTTCTAAGCGTTCTAATTATCAAAAGGTGTAATTACATTACCTACCCTTTAAAAGTCTCACCACGTCCATTATATGATGTGGTTTTACCTAATCATTTATTGATTTCTTTGATATGTGCTAGATAGAAAGGAAATGATAAAAATGATTAAACAATATACAAAAAAAGACGGAAAAAATTACTATGCTATACATATTTATCTTGGAAAAGATGAGATCACTGGAAAAGATAGATATACAACTAGACGCGGTTTTAAGACTAAAAAAGAAGCTCTACTATGTGAAGCTAAGATTAAAACTGAAATAGCTACTAACGGCTTATTAAATACAGAAGTTACAACATTTAAAGAAATATATGAATTATGGTACGAGGGTTACCAACATACTATTAAAGAAAGTACTTTACTAGTCAATCAACATATATTTGATTTATTGCTTGCTAAATTAGAGAATATGCAATTAAAAAAACTTACTCTACCTTACTGCCAAAAAATTATTAATAATTACAGTAAGAAATTTTCACTTGCTGTACTTAAAAAAATAAAAATCTATGGTAGCATGATTTTAGATTATGCTGTTAAGATGAAAGTTATTTACGATAACCCTATGAAAGATGTATTGTTACCTAAGCCAAAAGATGATATTACTTCAGATGATAAGGATAAATATTACTCTAAAGAAGAATTAAAACAATTTCTTACTTTAGTTGATAATGAAAACGATATAAAACTTACTGCAATGTTTAGGGTGTTAGCTTTCACTGGTATTCGTAAAGGTGAGTTACAGGCTCTTAACTGGGATGATATTGA
>FLSB01003016.1_pt1 | contig 15131 bp, 12 predicted proteins | sample 1550551 | NCBI WGS metagenome assembly FLSB01 (sample SAMEA4031774, study PRJEB14383) | metagenome | biome: human; feature: oral; material: saliva | place: Philippines | collected 2014 | reverse complement strand
ATATCTCCGGTGGTAAACTTCAACCAAATATCCGGGAAGTATCTATGAGCCTTCCCGTCTACGGGACTCAAATAAGGAATGTGGAATGGTTCTAAACTCCACTCTTCAATCTTTGGGTTATGGTCACAGTATTTGAAAGCTTTGAGTTCTAAACCGGATTTGTAAAGAACACAGAGATTACCTTCTATAATCTTCGTGCTCTTCATATGATCATCTATCGGTAACTTAAACTTCTCAGGATGAGTTAACCGATAGTATCCTTGCTTAGGTTTCTTCATTCGATTTGTTAATAATATTAGATTTCGTTTAAAATGTCTACTAAATCTTTCAAACTAATACCAAATTCTTGGGTATTTTGTTTCTTACATTTAGCACATTTAAACTTAGTTTCGAATAGAACTCCAAACATCTTCTCCCCGAACAATTTCGCTACCGCTAAAAAGTCGACTAATCGCATTTTTAGAATATCGAAATCATCGCCTTGATTGTGTGCATCCAACCATTGCAACATAAACATTCCAATACTCGCCGTTGGCGAATCGATGTGACTAACATCCTGGATAATTTCGGGACGAACGAATTCAAAGAGGTAATGTTTGTTATCCTTACCGTTGTATTCGATGAAGAATCGCTCTTTCGAACTAGAAGAGGTCTTCATTACTTTGGCTAATTCAACAGCGATCGGATTTTCGTGACCACAATGTTCACATTCGAAATTTAGCGGGGCTACCACTTCGAGATCTTGCATAGCGTTCAACAAAACGTAAATTTGTTCCGGTTGCGATAATCGCTTGCCCTCTTCTCCGAAGACTTTAGCAATTAGGGATTCTTCTGTGAACGGTTCATTACCTTTAGTGATGAAAAATCCAAGATCTAATTCAAATTTCGGTAACTGAAACTCTACATCTGGTGGTAATTCGGGATTTGTTGGTTTTGTTGGTTTTGTTGGTTTTGCGTTTTCTGGCGCTGGGGCAGTCGCTTTAGCGAAATCTCCTAATCTTGCAGGTTTTGCCATTTTAATCTCCTTTTTAATGCGGTTAGTGATATGGTTTAACTAAATTCAAAGTAAGTAACATATTAGGCCCAGCAATACTTAATTTTGAGCTCCAAATTAGGAACAATCCAGATTGCCAGAAATCCCCGTCTGCTGGTAAGTTTGGATCTTCTACTCTTGCGTTCTCAAAATAACTTACCGGGATCGCGGTCATCGGAACTACCGCTTTCGCAGATCCAGGAATTACAATGGTAATAGGAATTAACTTGATCTTAGTCGCATAACTTTGTTGCATTCGATAGTACATGTAACGCGGATGCGTAATATTTTGGGTGACTAAATTCCAAGGTGCTCCGTATTCTGCGCTTGGCGTTTCATTTTGTTTAATCAAACCATCCGATACTGGGTATGGATTTATTACCGCTGAATCAAATCTGGTTCCTGGATAAGTTTCTGCTTTGGTTAATCCAATGTCGTTAGGATCTACCGCTTCCCCGGAAGTCTCTGTCCATTTGAAAGGTTTCTTCACCGCGGTGTAATAAGTATGTTCTTTCTTCGCTTCTGTGCTTAAATCTGGGTTAATCTCACCCCCAAAGTCTTGAATTTTCCAAGGCAGGTCGCTATCAATTTGTTTACCAAAGGTAAAAGTATGTTGTTGCCAACCCTTATTGGTAGTATCAAATTTTGCGTAGATATTATCTTGCACGTAATCCGGATAGTTTTGACTAATCGCATCCAAGTGAACAATATCACTCCAGTTAACCGCGACAATTCCGCCATCTTGAGGATTGGCATACAACAAGAAATTGTCTTTTGCCAGTTCTTCAACTAAGTAACTTAAAGTTGGACCATTAATAGGTGTACAAAAGTTCTCCCAGAAAACGCCACGCTCACTAGTAGGAACGCCAGAATAAGCTTTGAACGGAATGTTATGAGCTTTGAAGAACTCTTCCGTAATTTCCAAGATGGTTTTCTTTTCGAAACATTTCCACCAAATTACTTTATGTAGGTGAACCCAATGCTCTTTATCAAAGCCTAATGTCACCATTGTGGTTTTCTTACCATGCTGGTGAGTCATTGATGTGATTACCCCCGTATACGGGCGTTCTCCTGATTTGAAATCCTGCAACATAAACACGATCTTCTTACCGACCGGATTGAATTGCATCCCAGTAGCATCCAAAGTACGGAAAGCTTGTGCCGTGATAGTAATTTGCCCAGGTTCCCCAAGAATTCCGATCCCGGAAAATAGGGAAGTTTGGATGATGTGGTCGACTATGATTGGTTTATCATTAATTTCGACCCCGAAGAAATCCATCTTCCCATGTAATGTTTGAACAATTGACATCTAATAAGCTCCTTAAATTTTAGGAATTAATTATATGTAATGTCAGATTTCTTAACAAAGATTTCTACGATATCGTTATTAGTAGGAATATTCGCGTAAGCGAAACCTTCCCGGTTCCAAGTACAAGAAAGATATTCGCTTGGGGTGATAATAAAACCATCGTAACGATATTCCGCGTCCTCTAAAACTCGAGAAATTACCGCAATTCGGCCGTCGCGAAGTTTAACCAAATCGAATGGTTTACGATCATTCCAATACCAGCGATCATACGGAATGCTTTGAAATTCTAATGTTTCCGGTTCTTTATGCAATAAACGCTCTTGCATGTTGAAAGTCCAGTCTGGGTAACCATCTTCATTGAAAGTAGTAATGCTGTTGTTAGCCGGATCTAAAACAAAGATTCCGTTTTGAGCAATATCCACCACCATTGCGTCACGCAATTCATCTTTCTCGTAGTTGTAGATTGGATAGATTTGAAATTTTAAGTATTCTTTAGTTTCGAGTTCTTTGGTTAATTCGGTCATTTGATGCTCCTGTTCTTATGATCAATAGATATTTTTAATTAGATGTATTATAATATACTTCATTACATTAATCAACTTACAATTTATAGGAGTAAGAAATGCCATCAAGTACAACTGCAAATATCGATCCAAACCAGGAAGGTAACACAAACTCCGGGGGTAAAGTCGATAAGCAAGGAATGGATGATAAAGTTAAAGAAGCTTTCGAATTCGCCGCTAAAGAACTTGGAATGAAAATCAAATTCGAAGGGGTTTACGTAGTAATCGATTCCGAATGTCCTCCAGGAACGGAAGATCAACTCAAGAAAGCTAAGGAGGCGTGCGAGGAGACCGCTGAAAAAAAGTCTGAGCCTCAAGAGGAACCTAAACCTCTGGAAGATAAGAAATGCGCTATCGGTAATCCAGCAGAGCGTCAACCAGTTTCTGGTCGCGTTTTACTCAATGAGAAAATTCCAGGAACTCGATTTACTTACGCAGAATGCGTAAAATCCGAAGCTTTTCCAGGTAACAAACAAGTTGAGTTGGATAACGTAAGTCGTGAACTTTTAGCTAATAACGTCTTTGCGTTCCAGCAATTAGAGAAATTCTTACAAGCTACTGGAGCTTCCGGTACTGTTACCTCTGGTATGCGAACTGTGGAGTGGGCTAGAAAGAATCACACCGCGGAAGATTCACAACACAATACTGGTTTTGCAATTGACTTTAAACCTTCAGGTTCTGTGAAAGGTCTAATGCAGAAAGTGATCGAGTTGTATAACTCCGGAAAACTTTGCGGAGCACAATTCATTTACGAAGTTGGTGGTTCGCGATAGCGGAATTATCCACTTCGACTTTAGTAACCGATCTCCTGGTAAGAAAGGCCCGATGGTTGGTAAACAATACAAAGGTAACCCGTATTACGAAGTTCGTTCTAATGATGAATTAGAAGCCGCGATTACTAAACGATTAAGTCAACCATAATTTAGTTTCAAATTTTAAAAACTCGATAATTCGAAATCTTCACTTTAGTGAAAATCGAAAAGTCGAGATTTTTTTTTTTTTTTTGAAAGTTGCGAGTCTTGTTGAACAAAACTCGAACACTTCGATTTCAATTTTTTTTTTCGAGCATAAAAAAATCTCCAAAATTTCGCATCAGCGATAAATTGGAGATTGTTTATTATAATAAACTTACTACATTAAACTAACATTATTAACATTTAGTCCAACGTCTACATGCAGTTCGTCCCATATCGTAGTAGCTGTTACCGGAAGTTCCGTTACCATCGACCGCTTTCAAGTTCTTAGATCCGTTAGGTCCTAATAAGTGCGCTGCCGCAATTACCCCAACTTTATCACAACTTGATTTCGATCCAGTAAATCGACTTCCAAGATATTGGATTTGCTTGTTGGTATAAGCCGCAAAAGCATTGTGTTGTAATTGACGATCGTTTAAGAATTTAGATTTTGATAAACCATTCTTCCAGTTTGCGGGGTTATCTAAACCTCGGTTGTTGGTACCCGGTTTAACTAATCCAGCTTCAATCAACGCCGCAGCGCCCATTTGGAACTCCCCTATGAAACCATCAGGGTTCTCCGCGGAAACATTAAATGTACTTTCGGAAGAAGCCATTACTTTTGCGTAAGCGGTAGTTTGTTCCATTGTTAAACCATTCACTGAAGGTCCTAAGTAAGTCCAACCCGGTTTATTTTCTGCTTGCTTGATTTTGCTCATCGCGCGTTTATCCGGAGTAGTGGCGTTTGGATCACATCCTTTGTCTACCGTATTCGCTTGAGTTTCATCATTTGCTGCGTTAGCATCTTCACATTTTTGATCGTGTGGAATTGCTTGAACCCCTAAACCGCAAACCATTTGAATTGGAACTTCTTTACCGGAAGCTTTCAAGCATTGGTAGCGCTCTGGAGACATTTTAGTTTCACAGACGTTGAATGGTGCTTTGGTACTGTTACGGTCGATATAGATGTTTTTAGCTTCATCTACTAACTTAGCCATTTCCTCTTCTAATGTTCCTAGATCGTTTTGAGGCGGTAAGTCTTTATTACAAGAAGTGTTACCTTTATCATCTGTTTGAGGTTCACATTCCTTTTTCTTCTTGTTTTGAGAATTGAAAGTGCCTTTGAAGCGAGCACCTGGGCTACTACAATAACAGATATTTGGCGCAAATAAACCTTGAGCAGTAAGATGACCGTTTACGGTAACATTACTATCAATGATCGTTTCGCATTTATCTAAAGTGATTTTAGCACAGCCAGAAGATAGGACAAGCTTACCATCACATTCCATTACGATTTCAGGGCCGCAAGGGGTACCTAAACGAATTCGACGATTAGCATCATCTAAGTGAAGCTCAAAACCATTCGGAGTTTTGATATGAACCTGAGGATTCGCATCATCCATTTTGAATGAGTTGCCCGCAGGGGTATTAAACATCCAAACTTTACCGTAGTTATCCCCTTTAGCGTCCGGATTGAAATCGCTGTTTTCTGGCGAAACATCTCCTGGACTATCAGTATCGTGTCCCACGAAGACCCCAACAATTACAGGGCATTGTATATCCTGTTGTTCAAATTGAACCCAGACCGTAGTTCCTACTTGAAGAACGCCACTGTACCCCACTCCTTTATGAAGTCCGAAGCTCGTAGATCCTGCAGTCTCTGCCCACGGCAGATTATCGTCGGCTTCCTGGTGCATCCCCCAAACATAAACGCGACAGCGTCCTCGTTGCATAGGATCCTGGTTATCAATAACCGTACCTCTTAATAATGACATATTTCGTTAGCTCCTTTTGTTTAACGAGTTTATCAAGTTTAATATTTAATTAGTATTTTTTATTATAATTTAAGATACTATCGTAAATTTTCATAACTTTTGAAAACATAACTCTCAAGTTTCGTTCAACAACTTCTCCATACTCATCACCGCCAAAAACAAAAAAAAAAGCGAGAATACCAGACTCCAACAAAGTTGGAATCATAATGGTAATTCTCGCAATACTCAGGAGGTATTCTTTTCGCTGTTTTGTGCTAGATATCGTCTGGGAGGTCTTTAACTTGTAAGAAGTCTCTTACCGGATCGTAAGTAATCTCATCCCCATCGATTTTCTCTAATCGAACTAATCTATTCCATCGAGCAATTCGCATAGCCGGAGTCATCCAGTCATTTCGACGATCGTCGGTGTCTGGGAGATATAATTGGTCACAAACTATTTTATTCTCTAAATAATCTTCTGCTCTTGCTCCAAGTTTAATCAATTCATCAATTTGTGGTTTGGTCAAATTATCAAATTTCTTAACCCAGTTGGCATCCGGAAGTGGTAACAGACCTTTACGCGCTTGTTTTACGATGAACGCCGCATCTTCCATTTTCTTAACTTGATTCAATCCGTGTTTAACTAATTCATCAAAGTCAAAAGTAACCGGAACATCCGTAGGTTCATAATCTAAATGCCATTGTTGTTCTTTCAATGTTGGATCAAATAATTCTTCTTCACGTCGTTTAGCTTCAAATTCTTCACGACGTTTATGAAATTCTTCTCCGAAGACCTCTTTATGTTGTGCGCGATTTGCAGGTTGTAGCTCATTGCTAAACATTGCCAAATCTTCTAAACCCGCGGCTCTTCGCTTATCTCGAATTTTCTTTTGCTCTTCTAATTTGATGAACTCTTCTTCAGCTCGAGGAGCTCCAAAGCTTGCAAATACTGCTTGTTGTTCGATCATATTGTCTAAATGACCACGACCAGTTTGTTTATCGTGTTCATAACGAGCATCGAATTTCTTCGTCATATTGTTCAACAAGGTTTGTTGGCGTTGTTCACGATCTTTACCGACTTCTTTGGTTTCTTCTTGGGCGCGTTCTAATTTCTCTAAAGCTTCGGTTAGTTTAGAAGAACCTAAAGCCCATTGACGCATAACACCCTCAACCCAACGATCTTCTTGAGTTTTCTTCTGATATTGTTGACGCCATTTGATCGCTTTCTTAAACAAACCAACTTCTAAGCCTTGATCTTTGAATTCGAGCTCAAGTTCTTTTTGCTCGGTTTTGAGTTGTTGCATTCTGGTTTGAATGTTCATCCAGCGTTCCGCGAATTCATCAAAAGATTGTTTAGCTTCGCGTTCTTGCTCAAGAACTTGACTTACCGTTTGGCCTTCTTCGTTTACCCCAAATTCGTTAAATGTAGTCATAGCGTGCTGACTTGGAATTTTGTTACCAAGATCATCGATAGTGTAGAATGGTTGATCAAATTGAGAACTATTGATCTCTACAGATGGCGCTTTACCGTGAGTAAACACTAAATCTTCCAATTCGCGAGCTTCTGGATCTTTTGCTAGTTGCTCTTCGCTAAAGAAAGTATTCTTAGTATGAAGTTCATGTACTGGAACTACTTTAGGTTTTAGTAATTCCGGGTCTTTTACATTTGGTAGATCTAAATCCTGCGGTACTTGTACGTCTTGCATTCGTTGCTCCTAAGCCTCTAAGCCTTATAATTTTGATTTGATGTAAATTTTTGCTTGAATCGATGATTTAATATTATAACTAAATCCTTTCTTTCCTTCATTTGCTAACTTAACAATATCATTATAGTCTTTAACATTAGAAAGGTCAACTGAATTTTGCAAACTATTTGCAATTATTTCTAACACCTTCCAATGTTGAGTTCTTGGATTATTGAGATGAGCTAGCATCCCTTTGTAGCCAGCAGAATCGCGGTCAAAGCACATTACCACTTCGAAATCTTTCAAAGCTTCTTGCATTTCCGCCGATGCGGCGATTCCTAAAACCGCTCCTACGTTTTTGAAACCAAAGAGTTCTCTTAAGCTCAACGCATCAAAGATACTTTCTGCTAAGTAAACCGGTTCATTCTCGTCGTCATCAGATTGGATATCCAACCAAAATTTTTGAAGAGTATCATCCACCAACCAGATATAGAATCTCTTCTCTTGTAAGAAACGAATCCAAACACCTTGTAGTTGTCCAATTCTGTTACGCATTGGAACTACAATGCACTGAGGAAGTTGATAATCTTTTCCTCGATAGTTGAACATACCTTCAAAATCATAACATTCGAAGTTTATCGACAAACCACGAGATTTCAAATACTCTCCTGCTGGAGATGAATCCGTTACGGGAGTGCTCAACAGCGGACTAAACTTTGATCTTTGAATCATTAACCGAAGGTTATGTTTGAAAGTTTCTAAGAATCCTAAATCCATCAGTCTGCTAATACTCCAGCTTTTTCTAAATCTTTTAAGATATTATCGAACATAACGTCTAAATTTTCACCTTGCGATAACAATTTAGAATCATATTTGTTTAAGACACCAAATACTAAATCAGCGCGTTTCTCCGGCATTTCGAAAACTCGTTGATTTAGAGTAAACTCTGCTAATACGAATTCTTCATTTTCAACGCTTCCTTCGAAGTTCACTACTCTACAACTAACTCCAAAAGTTAAAGTTTTGCGGAATTCACTTAAGAAGATTTCGGCTCCGCGAGTAAACGCAATTCTGCGACCTGCCCAAGTAGCAAACAATAAGTTGATACCAGATTCACCTTCAAATTTTTCATATGCTGCCATTTTAATCTCCTGTGAATTTTATAGCTCTACACTAAAGTGTAATCTTATCTCTTTATGTGATGTATTATAATAGAACTAAAACATAAAATCAACTAGAATTTACTACTTTCAAAAAACTTTTTTGAAGTGTTCGAGTTTCGTTCAACAACTTCTCCATACTCGAGACTTTCGATTTCAAAAGTTTTTAAGTGTAAAAAAATCCCCGCATCGGCGGAGATCTTTTATTGTATAATGCAATGTGTTTTCTAAATTAGATTGTATCTAAGAATGTATCTAAATCTTTAGATTGTTCTTTGTGAAGTAATTGAGCTTCTGTTAAGCCGGTAGCGTCTACCACTTCACCAGCTGGTTTAGCCGCTGTGGTGGTAGCTGGAGCATCACGGAATAACACGTAATCTAATTTTTGTTGAAGCTCTTCATAAGATTTGTAAGCTTCTGGTTTTAAGAAATCATCTAAAGGATAGCAATTTTCCTTGATAAAGGTAACTGCTTCTTCTTTAGAATCAAACACAGAAGTTACTGGATCCATAACCGAAGATTTTTCGTAAGTGATGAAACCAGTAGCAGCTTTAGAGCTTACTAATTTGAAGTTGTGACCTTGTAAAGGATTGAATAACGCTTTTGGCTCTGCGCCTAATGCGCGGTCAGCTTCTGATGGGAACATCGCGTTCTCTAACATCAATTTAAGACTTTGAGATAAGTCTAATAAGAAAACTTTTCCTTCATTAGCTGGGTTTGCAGGATCTTTGATCACTAGAATATTCGTATAGAAACGCGTTTGGCGCGCAAACATACGAGCTTCTTCTTTCTTACCTGCTTGCCATAAATCAGCCCAAGCTTTGTGGAACGGATCTGGTTGATTGATATTTTGTGGAGATAACTCAGATACCCAACGACGTTCAGCGCCTTTCTGGTTATTTACATTAATGCGGAAAATTTGTTGCATTAACTTCATGTTCGGATCTGGTAAGAATCGGATGATCGCAGCACCGTTACCGTTTTCGTCGCGTTTGAGTTTATAGAAACGATCATCACCAAAATCTGCTTTCTTCTCACCGAAAGCTTGTTCTTGTGATGATGCTAATTTGTCGAAATCGAATGATTGAATGTCCATAGAATTTTCCTCTTATTGGATTGATTGAAAATTGAATCGTTTGCGTAATTGAATTGTTTAAATTGAATTACATTAATAATATTAAAATAGTGTTAGAAATTTTTCAACTAAAATCTACGAATCATCCGATTACCCGCCAACGGCGGAGGTCTCGGATTATCGTAGTATTTATATCCTCAAATACCTTAGCAACCCTCAGTACAATGAAGATATTCACAGAGCTCCAAGAATTTGGAGTTGTGTTTATAGACGGGATTCCAAAATTTGGATTTTTCAATCCACTCTTTCGGTAACTTGTCCTTTGATTTATTATAATCGCTAACCGGAATACCTTCAAACATTTTGTTAAAAATATTCAGTTTTTGACTTAATCCAAAGTTTGCTTGTCTTACCAAATCTTCCATACAGAGCTCATAACCCTCTAATCTCTTCGTAATGCGATAGAACTTCTCAAAGTTTAAGAATGAATCGATGTCTTTAGGTTCTATAACTTCACGAACTCTTTGAGATTTCTCTCCAAAAATTTCAAGCTTTTGCGTCTCAGCAAATTCCTTGATGTTTTGGTAATTGGTTAAGCTTAGATTACATTTAGTTTTCGAGTTGATCGAGGTAACCGAATTGAAGTTCAAGCTACACAATCTCGCAAAAGTTTTGCTACTATCAATGTTCCAAAGTTTACGGTGATATTTCAAAATCGCTAGGAATCTCCCTACCGGTGACAACGAGCGATCCCCATCCTCATTGAATACTACCCCGCTGATGGTATCGTTACCCTGCAGGATGTTAAACTTCTCTTCTTCCAAACTAGGTACGAAGTTTTTAGTTACTCGTTTTATAAAACATTCAATACTTCCAGAATTTCGACTACGTCGAATCATTTGGATGCTTTGAATAACCGGAATAACATTACCGGGATCATAATGATAATGAGATCCCCTTAGACCCATTACATTAACCCCAACACTTACGCTGGGGCTATACACGATAGCTCCAAGTTTTGCCAGCTTGTAATCTTCAATGATTTGATTTCTCACTTCCATCGAGGTTCCTGAGTTAATCAAACCGACTTCCACTCCAGCAGATTCCAAGAAATGCTTAATACTTAAACCAGCCGAAACACTTACACAACTTACTACTAAACCACCAGCTCGATTGTTTACAATAGATTGTAAGAATGAGCTGACATCTTTATGAATGATGACATTGGTAGGATCCTTAGTTTCGTTACTTACCCAAATCACGTTTTTGAACTTGGTAGGAATCAAATCTAACGCAATCTTCTCCATAAAGGCATCGCAAATCATCATACTCCGAGATTTGTTCATTAAAGCTAGCATCTTCGAAAGATTATGTTCACGGTTACTGGCAATACTGGAAGTAATATGCTCACACAAAGTCATAAATTCGTCAATGATGATAGTATCAAAATGATTCACTTTAGTGTCGATTTTGTATAAACTATCAAACTGACAGATGAATAATCTTGTATTGTTTTCTAACTTATGTTTATTATAAACTTTAACCCCGTCTTCTTTGAAACGCTCATAGAATTCATCCGCTAACGAAACTCTCGGAGTAATAATCAAGCAAGAATTTGACTTATTCATAAAATCTCGGATTACTCGAGTTTTTCCGGAACCCATTGGAGATCGTAGAACCAAACAACCTTCGTTGCTAATACAAGAATTGATCTCTTGGTTCAAATTTGCCGAATCTAAAGACCCGAGCTCTACGCTTTTGTTCTCATAGATGCGTTCTTTGTTACCCCAATCTAATAATTCTTTAACCGGAATACTAGATCTAAAGTTCTCAATTTTGTAACGACGCTTAAATTCTTTTTGAATGTCTACCCGCTCACCGGTAATCACGTTAGTAATTTGAAATGGATTACTATCAAAGAATACAAAATCTCCCATCTGCTCGTTGACGAGAATAACAGATTCTTTGTATTCATCTCTTACCTCAAATCCAAGCTCTTTAAATAATCCCAAGCAAACTTGACGGATATCTGGCGTAAACTGCCAGCACATCGCATCTTTAAATTCGTCCAGGTTGAACAAAAATCCATCTTCATTGCAGGTTAAGATCCCGTTATGACCGCTTGCGGTAATCTGGGCTTTTCGGTAAAGGCTCGTATTGATCTTAGCCAGCTTCGGATCTAATAGTTTCGCTAATTTTTTAGTATCCTGCAAAATCTTAGATCTTGTTGAGCTAGGTATGCAAAGCACAATTCTAAAATTGAAACTAAACAAATCATCCGAAGATTTTGTCTTAAAAGACACATGTCGGAATGGTTTGAATCTTTGCAAAATCAAATCTCTCGAATCTTTATCCTGCACATCATTAAAATCCAAGATCATATACTCGCTAGAGTCTGCGATATGTCGTTCTAAAAATGCAGATTTTCTCGAAGATTGTTTTGAGCATCTTAATGGAAAGTTTAAGATGTAGTACTTTTTGAATAGCCCCGCTACCTCTCGCATCCCGAAGATTTCTTTATTTTCAAATTCGAAGATCTTCGGATCCTCCAACGTACTAGTTGGAAACTTGGTATTGGAAGTAGCAGAGTGTACAATAGTGAAAATCATAGAATGTATCGCTCCTCAATAACAATGTAAGTATTTTAATATAATAATGTATAGATTTCAATAAATTTAGTAAGATGCATAAATAATTATACGCGTAAAAACTAAGGAAACATTATAATGGCAACAGAAAATACCGCTACCGCGGAAATCAAAGAAACTGAGGGGTGTAAGATCGACGATACCGTCGTGAGAACTTTCGAGGTTCCGGGTGACTTCGTTATTGAAGACATCTATACCAGCCCACAGGATAAGAATGAGAAATTGATCAATGATGTTGGTCAACTTATCCTCGAGACTTTTGGTAAACATAAAGAACAGAAAGTAGAGAAACCAGCTAAGCTCTTAAAATCGGACGATCAAATAGATCTTCGTTTAGCTCAACTTGGAATTGACAACAATTTCAAAATGTGTAAAGATAAGGATGGTAAGTTAAGCTATCGCTCTCATACTTTCCATATTAGTTGCAAGGTCGAGTAAATTTTTTTTCGTTACTTCAAAGTTTTGTTCAACGAAACTCGAACACTTCAAAAAAAAATCTCCAAAATTTTCGCATTAGCGATTAACTTGGAGATTTTTTTATTATATTTGTAATATTATAATTTGATACTATCGTTCTTAAACAAAGAATCAAACCAATTTCCGGAAGGCAACAAAGAATCTAAGTCGTCCAAACCGGAAAGATCTAAATCTGGTAACTTCAAATCCATATCTTCATCGATAGGATTTTGATCTTTGAGTTTACTCAAATCCAAAGATTGTTCCACTTTGTCTAAGTCGTTATTGTTTGGTTTAACATCAAAAGATTTGAACATTTCGTTGATCGAAGATCTCAAATTTTGAATGCCTTTGCGAGATAATTCTTCCATTTAATATCCTTAACATCCTTAGTTACCCAAAATTGAACCTAATGCAGCAGCGCCGTTCTTATCCGCTTTCTCTTGAGCTTTCTTAGCCTCTTCCGCTTTCTTAGCTTCTTCCGCTTTCTTACGATAAGATTCCGCGTCTTTCTTAGCGGCCTCTGCTTCTTTAGCCAATTTCTGGGCTTTGTTATACTCTTCTTCGACTTTCTTACGGGCTTGGTCCTTCTGCTCTTTAGTTAAAGTTTTAGAAGCTTCCACTTCTTTGAGTTTCTCTTTGAGCTCTTTAACTTTCTCTTGCTGTTCTTTAGCTTCTTTGGCTTTAGTTCTCGCGGTACCGCGGGCTTTCTCTTCTTCCGGAGAGATAGAGCCAACAGCAGATTCTAACCAATCAGTTACCCCGCCTAATGTATCCCCTAAAGTTTCCATTGCATAATCTGTAACTTTACTTACGTATTCCCCAACGACTTCGCTTGCTGCATCAATTACCGTTGCGGTAGCTCCCGCTAACGCGGCATCTTTCATTCGGTCACCTAAATTATCGAAGTTTCCGGTAGCGATGGAATCCACTAATACACTGCCAGCAGAGTTCACGGCATTGCTTACTGTATCTGCGACTAAGTTACCAGCATAATCTCCAAAGATCCCGCCTACGGCGCCACCTAGGTTATTACTAATAGCACTTGAAAGTCCACCGATAGCCCCGCCGGTAATCCCCGCCACTGCGCCTAACGCTTTATTTGAGAGATCTCCGAGAGCGCCTAATGGATTAGAACCTAAGCCGCCGAATTTACCAGGGAATACGCTTCCTAAGCTTCCTCCGATACCGCCAGATCCACCACCCAATTTTGGAATACTCGCGGTTGCGATACTTGGACTGTTGCGAAGTTTACCACCTTGTAATCTTAACGATTCATCGTAAACTTTGTAAACTTCCGCATTCGGGGCTTTTGCTTCTTCAAAAGTAATCTCAATATCGAATTTCTTCGGAGTACCGGAAAGGTGAATTTCCCCGTTCTCCATAAAGGTAACGTTGATTGTTTTAATGACTAGATTATTATACAATAATTGTGATTGAACTAACGGATTACTAAATTGAATTTGCCAATAGTGTGGTGATAAAAGTTCTACTTCACTAACAGATTCCGGTAAACTAAATTCTTTGATTCGAGCGCATAGCGCAAGACCGTTCATCGCATCTTCATGATTTTCCGGGATGACTGTCCATCTTAACGTAAAGCTTCTCGGGTTTACCCCTTGGAAGTTTTGCCAGAATCCAGGATCGTTGATGATCTGTCTACGACCGTTGATCGCAGCAGCTTCCCTTGCGTAATCCATCAAAGGGCCTTGCAATTGCATCATCTTCTTAGATGGGCGAGTCACAATACCGCCAGCTACAGAACCCATAGCCGCTTGGTGCATACTGTTATCACCTAACATAGTACCCGCGAAAACGTTAGATCCTAAAACGGAAGCATCTACTAAATCCCCAACGAATCGACCGGCGGTCTTCGCCCCATTAACTACCGCTTCCCCACCAGGAACAGAGCTCGCTAATGCATCCACCGCTTTAGTAGCAAACTCTTTTGTATCTCCAATATAACCTTGAATGGTATCGTTGAACGTACCACCAGACTTAATGTAAGAAGCCCAACTAGACCCAGCTTGATACGCCGCCCCGACAATTTGTTGGTTAAAACCTGATGGAGAAGAGTTCCAGTCGATTTGAGTGGTTTCCCCAATCCCTAAAGGCATCGGAAGAATGGCGGTAAACGCTAATTTGGTACCTGGGATTTTTCTAAATCTTCGGTTGTTTGCGCGAGCATTCGCCAAATACGCGGACGCGTCGCCGTTGAAAGTTTGTGCGCGTTTCTTAGCCTTGGTGTTCTTTTGTTTATAATCTAATGTTTGATCTACGCTTCCAGCGATATCTTTCAGACTATAATCATTCGCAAAAGCCATCAACATAACATAACCAGAACGATAAGTTCGATTATTTTGATGCGGGAATACTAAAATATCTTTAACTGGGTCAACCGCAATCGTTACATCTTCACCTTCTTCACCTTTTTGACCGGTAATCTTTTGAATGTTGATAGCGGTTGCCGCTGCGGTTGCTGCGACTCCGCCAGC
>FLSB01309001.1_pt1 | contig 15189 bp, 14 predicted proteins | sample 1550551 | NCBI WGS metagenome assembly FLSB01 (sample SAMEA4031774, study PRJEB14383) | metagenome | biome: human; feature: oral; material: saliva | place: Philippines | collected 2014 | reverse complement strand
CATGACGAACGCGGAGGCGCTGTAGGCGTTCTCGCCCTTAATCGTGTAGCCGCAGGCCAGGCCGATGAGCGCGCCCAGGGCCGACAGCGCGATGACCACCGCGGCGCTGGCCGCCCACGCGCCCGCCGTCATCTGCGAGCCGGTGGCCAGACCAACGCTGAAGCAGATGAGCGCGATGAACGCGCTCAGCGCCACCAGGGCCGTGAGGCGCACAAGGAGAATCACCCACGGCTGGATGGGCGTCAGCGCGTACATGCGCGAGATTCCGGTCGTGCGCTCGACGGACAGCGTCGCGCCGAGCGACCCGCCCACCAGGATCACGCCGTACGTGGTCATCATGACGACCATCGCGGCAGCCACGTTGCCGCGCCCAGTCTGCGTGGTGCGCGCGGCCTCGGTCATCCCGAACATCGCGTACATGAACAGGGGCAGGAGCAGGGCAAACGCCATGTTCCACGGGTTAAGGATGTGCGACAGGAACGTCGCGCGCCACAGCTTCCCCGCGCCCGTGAAGGGGGAGGGAATCGGTCGGTCGGTGGGTCGCGCGGTTGCGTGGGTGGTCATGATGCCTTCTTCGTGTGTCGTGTCTGGTGTCGTCTTGCGTGGGCCTCGGCGTCGGCCTCGGGACGAGGCTGGGGCCGGCTCATCGGGGCGTGCGTTCGTCGCGCTCACTCGGCGTCCGCGTGGGAGGTGATGCGCTCGAAAACGTCTTCGAGATCCTCGTTGTCGGCGACAACCTGCTCGGTCGGCGCGTCCAGGAGGACCTTCCCGGCGTCGATGATGACGATGCGGTCGGCGTCCTTGCGGGCCTCGGTCAGGTAGTGCGTGGCGAAGAGGAGCGTGCGGCCCTCCGCGGCCTCGGCGCGCATCGTCTCCCAGAAGGCGCGGCGGGCCAGCGCGTCCATGCCGGCGGTCGGCTCGTCGAGGATCAGGAAGTCCGGGTTGCCGGACAGCGCGAGGGCGAGGCGCACGCGCTGCACCTCGCCGCCGGAGAGCTTGTTGAGCGGCCGCTTGGCGAGCTTCGTCAGGTTCGTGCGCTCGAGGAGCTCATCGGTGGGGATCGGGTTGGCGTGCATCGCGGCGACCAGGTCGATCGTGTTGCGGACCTTTCCGTCGCGCGGCAAGGCACCGGACTGGAGCATGGCGCCGACGAGTGAGCGGCGCACGGCCTCGCGCGGGTTCATCCCGTAGACGCTGATGTCGCCCTGCGTGGGCGTGGCCAGGCCGAGGACGATGTCCAGGAACGTGCTCTTGCCGGCGCCGTTGACGCCGAGGAGCGCCACGATCTCGCCGGGCATGAGGGTCAGGTTCACGCCGCGCAGCGCGTCGACGTGGCCGAAAGACTGGTGGATGTTCGTCGCCTGAAGGGCGGGCGTTGCTTCTGTGTTCATGGCACCCAGTCTGCGCTCGTATCAATGGGCCCGGAAGTGTCCTTTGATGCAGGTGGTGCCATGACAAATGTCAGGGGTATCTCCCAAAAGTCGCACGTAATTTAATGCGGTCACTTTTTGAGATAGCCTGTAAACGTTGCAATTCCAAGGATGGTAATTCAGCTTTTGAAGCGATCGTCGGGGAATTACGTGCGAAATAGCGGGTTGCCGCTCGCAATAGCGGGTTCGCGTGTGCGCAACAAACCATGCCAGAGGCCGAATCCGCCAAAACGCAGACCACTTCGCCACTAACAGCCCGTTGTCAGCGTTTTCCACCGAGGTGGTCTGCGATGTGGGCGCTATACCACCTCGAACCGCGGACGCGGCGCCGCCAATCGGGGGGAATTGCGCCATGCAAGGGTGCGACACGCCGGCGACACGCCGCAAGAAGGCTTCGTATGGCGCAATACCCCCACCGCCACCGGCGTGGAGAGCGCCGGTGGCACGGAGAGCCCGGCCGCAGTGCGCATGAGCGGCAAAAGCCCGGCACCAGGACCCAAGGGCGGCCCCACTTCCGGTACAAAACTCTCCCAGCACACCCGAAATGGCTCAATTTGGCGCTTTTTCTGCATGCAGGGAGAGTTTTATACCGTTCTCGCCACCAAGAAGCCCAGCAGGGAGAGTTTTGTACCGAACGCGAGGCAGAGTCGCGGCAAGCCACGACAGCACACCAGGCCCCACCGGTGTGGAGGGCGGCGGCAGGGACTGGTTCAGATAAATTTCGCATGCAATTCAAAAACACAAGTGACACAGCGTCGCGAACCGGTACGAAATAGCGCGATGCCGAAGGGGAATTGCATGCGAAATTGACAGGGCGGTGGCAGGGCCAGGCTGTGGTGCCCGTGGGTGGTGGCGGGGCCTTGTCCAGGCGAGTTTCGCACATAATTTCCAACGGTCATTTTATGAGACCGCTCAAAAACGTTGCTATTCCAACGAGGTGATTTCAATGTTTGAACAAGTTGCAAGGGAATTACGTGCGAAATTGATGAGAGAGCGGCCCGTGGGAGGCGGCAGGGCCTGGCCGGGCTTCGAGACGACGCGCCGAGCGAAGCTCGCGGCGCGGACGGCGCGCGGGCGGGCCGCCGCCCACGGGCACATAAAGCAGCCCGGCACGCCAGGAGCACAGCGTACACAGCAAGGGGCCCGAAGCGCCGCAGCGCCTCGGGCCCCCACACTCACGCGTGTCAGCTCACAGGTTGAGCTGGATGTTGCGGCCGGGAACGGCCTCGATCAGCTCGCGCGTGTAGTCCTGGACCGGGTTGTTGAACAGCTCGTCCGTCGTGTTGGCCTCGACGAGCTTGCCCTTCTCCATGACGATCACGTCGTCGGCGATCTGGCGGACAACGGCCAGGTCGTGTGTGATGAACAGGTAGGACAGGCCCAGCTGTGCCTGCAGGTCGTTGAGCAGGTACAGGATCTGGTTCTGCACCAGCACGTCCAGGGCGGACACGGCCTCGTCCAGGACGATGACCTCGGGGTTGAGCGCGAGGGCGCGGGCCACGGCGACGCGCTGGCGCTGGCCGCCGGAGAGCTCGTTCGGGTAGCGGCGCATGGCGCTACGCGGCAGGGCCACCATGTCGAGCAGCTCGGAGGCGCGCGCGATGCGCAGCTTCTTCGGGTTGAATTCGCGCTTCTCGGCGGCAGAAAGCGAACGCTTCGCGTCGGCGGCCTCGACGAGGACGCGCATCCACTCCTCGGGTTCGCGGCCCGTGGCTTCGGCGCGCTTGATTTCGGCGCGCGCGTACTCCAGGGTGCCGTAGCCGTGGATCTTCAGCGGCTCCTCGATCAGTCGGTAGATCGAGAACATGGGATCCAGCGAGCCGTAGGGGTTCTGGAACACGGCCTGGAGGCGGCGGCGCAGGCGGAAGAGCTCCGCCTCGCTCATCTGCGAGGTGTCCTCGCCGTCGAAGTAGACCTTGCCCTTCGTCGGCTTGAGGAGCTGCAGCACCATGTTCGCGGCGGTGGACTTGCCGGAGCCGGACTCGCCGACGACCGCGAGGGTCGTGCCGCGGCGCAGCTCGAAGGATACGTCGTCGACGGCGAGGAAGGTGTCTTGGCCCTTCTTGGCGCCGCGGATGTCGAATTCCTTGGTGAGGTGTTCGGCGCGGATGATGGCGTCCGTGGAGGTCGCGCCCTTGCCGGAGCCGGTGAGCTCTTCCTCGGTGACCGAGATGCCGCGTGCGTGGGCGGACTCGATGCGCGCCGAGGCCAGGGAGGGCGCGGCGGACACGAGGCGCTTCGTGTAGGGGTGCTGGGGGTGCTGAAGGATCTCCAGGGCGGGGCCGGATTCGACGATGCGTCCGCGGTGCATGACGACGAGCTGTTCGGCGCGCTCGGCGGCGAGGCCGAGGTCGTGCGTGATGAACAGCACGGCGGTGCCCATCTCGCTGGTGAGCTTGCCGAGGTGGTCGAGGATGCGGCGCTGGACGGTGACGTCCAGGGCGGAGGTCGGCTCGTCGGCGATCAGCAGCTTGGGGTGCGCGGCCATGCCGATGGCGATGAGGGCGCGCTGGCGCATGCCGCCGGAGAACTCGTGCGGGTACTGCTTGGCGCGGCGCTCCGCGTCGGGCAGGCCGGCTTCCTCGAGGAGGGCGGTGACGCGCTTGCCGGCCTCGGAGCGGGGCACGATGTTGTTCGCGAGGAGGGCCTCCTTGACCTGCGTGCCCACGCGGAGCACGGGGTTGAGGTTACTCATCGGGTCCTGGGGGACGAGGCCGATGCCGGATCCGCGCAGCTCCACCCACTGCTTGTTGGTCAGGTGGGTGATGTCGCGGCCGTCGAATTCGATGGTTCCGCCCGCGACCTTGCCGGTGCCGGGCAGCAGGCCGATGACGGCGGCGGCGGTCGTGGACTTACCGGAGCCGGACTCGCCGACGATGGCGACGGTCTGGCCGGGGTAGATGGTCAGGTTTGCGCCGCGCACAGCGGGGACGATACCGGTCGAGGAGGTGAAGGTGACCTCCAGGTCCGTGATCTTGAGCAGGGGCTGCGCGTCGTCCGGGTGGATGTCGGACGAGGCTGGGGCCGCGCTGGGGGCGACGGCTCGTTCGACGATCTCTTCCATCTCCTTGTCGGAGAGCTGGGGGGTGTTCGTTTCGCTCACTTGCGTGCCTTCGGGTCGAGGGCTTCGCGCACGGCGTCACCCATCATGATGAAGCTGAGGACGGTCATGGCCAGGGCTGCGCCCGGGTAGAACAGGACCATCGGGTTGGTGCGTAGGGACGTCTGCGCGGACGAGATGTCAGCGCCCCAGGAGACGACCGACGTCGGCAGGCCGATACCCATGAAGGACAGGGAGGCCTCGGACACGATGAAGGTGCCCAGTGCGACGGTTGCGTACACGATGATGGGGGCCATCGAGTTCGGGATGATGTGGCTCAGCAGGATGCGCGCACGGGATGCGCCGGTCGCGCGGGCTGCGGTCACGAACTCTTCGTTCTTGGCGGACAGGACCGAACCGCGGGTGATACGCGCGATGGAGGTCCAGCCGAACATGGACAGGACGATGACGACCATGGCAATGGAGCGCGAGCCCTTGAACATCTGCATGAACACGATCGCGGCGAGGAGCAGCGGGATCGCGAAGAACACGTCGGTGACGCGCGAGAGCAGCGCATCGAACCAGCCGCCGAAGTAGCCGGCGAGTGCGCCGACGGTGCCGCCGATCAGCACGACGGCGAGGGTGGTCAGGATGCCGACGGACACGGATGCGCGGGCGCCGTAGACGACGCGGGCGTAGATGTCGCAGCCCTGCTTGTCGAAGCCGAAGGGGTGTCCGGCGGAGGGGCCAGCCAGTGACGAGGAGAGCTCGCAGAACTTCGGGTCGGTCGCGGTGAAGAGCGACGGGAAGAGGGCGAGGAGCGCGGCGAGCACGATGATGGCCGCTGCGATCCAGAAGGTCGGGCGGCGGCGCAGGTGCTTCCAGGCCTCGCCCCACATGGACGAGGGGGCACCCTCGTCGGCGACCGCGTCGACGGCGCCGAGGCCGGTCTCGTCGATGTCGGAGACGTAGTGGTCCTGGCCCGCGCGGGTGCGGGCAATGTTGGCGGAAGGAATCTGGTCACTCATAGCGGATCCTCGGGTCGAGCACGGCGTACAGGAGGTCGACGAGCAGGTTCGCGATGATGTAGACCAGCACGAGCACTGTTGTCACTGACACGACGGTCTGGGGTTCGCCCTTGATAATGGCGCTCCACAGGGTGCCGCCGACGCCGTGGATGTTGAAGATGCCCTCGGTGATGATCGCGCCGCCCATGAGGGCGCCGAGGTCGCCGCCGATGAACGTGGCGACGGGGATGAGGGAGTTACGCAGGATGTGGCGCGTCATGACGATGCCGCCGGAGAGGCCCTTGGCGCGTGCGGTGCGCACGTAGTCCGCGGAGACGTTCTCGGAGACGGACTGGCGGGTCAGGCGGATGACGTAGGCCAGGGAGACACCGCCGAGCACCATGGCTGGCATGGTGAGGCTGCGCAGGTCGATGGAGGCCGAGGCCGTGGTCGGCAGGATTGCCAGCTGCACGCCCAGGACGTACTGGAGGACGAAGCCCAGGACGAAGGTGGGGACGGAGATCAGCAGCAGGGAGACAACGAGGATGGTGGAGTCGAACCACTTGCCGCGGCGCATGCCTGCGACGACGCCGAGGGCGATGCCGAGGAAGGTCTCGATGGCGAGAGCGTAGATGGCGAGCTTCGCGGTCGTCGGGAAGGCGGTCGCCATGATGGACGTGACCTTCTGACCGTTGAACGCGGTGCCGAAGTCGAGTGTGAAGACTCCCTTGAGGTACAGCAGGTACTGCATCCAGAAGGGCTTGTCCAGGTTGTACTGGGCGCGGATCTGCGCGGCGGCGGCCTCGGAGAGGCCGCGGTCGCCACCGAGTGCGGCGACGGGGTCACCTGGCATCAGGTAGACCATCGCGAAGATCAGAAAGGTGGCTCCGAAGAAGACCGGGATGGTCTGGAGGAGTCGCCGTCCGATGTAGCGGAGCATGGACAATCCTTTAGTGTTCGTGTCGTGGGAGGGAGGGGTTCCGATCCCTGGCGGAGCCTCGTATGCGAGGCCGACTATGGACCCATCATAGGGTAAAGAATGGGCAAATGGCGTATCAGTCTCTTATTTTGTATGCCGTATCAATCCCGTGATGCTTTTTTGAGATGAAAGTGTGTGCCGCGTCAATACGGGTATTCGGTGCATCGCTGAGCTGCGCAGATGTGTTCGTGGCTGCCTAAGAAGATGCCCGCGGGGCGGGCGGCTCGCGCCGCCCGCCCCGCGGGAGAGGTTAACCTCGTGCGATCACTTCTTGGTGATCTGCCAGAACACGGGCTGGCCCTTCCAGTCGAACTTGACGTTGTCAACGTTCTTGGACCATGCGCCGTTAGCGTTGGTGTACCACAGCGGGACGGCGGGCATGTCGCGCAGCAGGATGGTCTGAGCCTGCTCCAGGGTCTTCGCGGCCTCGGCGGAGCTGGTGGCGGAGGAAGCCTGCGTCACGAGGGAGTCGAACTCGCTGTTGGAGTAACCGCCCTTGTTAGCGTCGGCGCCGGTGGCGTACTGGGGCTGCAGGAAGTTGTACAGCGCCGGGTAGTCGCCCTGCCAGCCGTTACGGAACGCGCCGGTCATCTCGTGCTTGTCCTCTGCGTCGAGCAGAGACTTGAAGTCGGCGAAGGGGTTGCCTTCAGCGTCGATGCCCAGGGTGTTCTTGATGGAGTTAGCGGTCGCGTCGACCCATTCCTTGTGGCCACCGTCGGAGTTGTAGGCGATGGTGAAGGTGCCGTCCCACGGGGAGATAGCGTCGGCCTTGGCCCACAGTTCCTTGGCCTTCTCGGGGTTGTAGGTCAGGACCTCGTTGCCGGAGACGTTGGCGTCGTAGCCCTCAAGCGTCGGAGCGGTGAAGTCCTTGGAGGGGGTACGGGTGCCGTTGAAGATGGTCTTCACGATGGTCTCACGGTCGACGGCCATCGAGATGGCCTGGCGGCGCAGCTGGCCTTCCTCACCGGAGAAGTGGGGGAGGTACTGCGGGATCGTGAAGTACTGGGCGCCAGCGTAGGGCTGGTTCACGGTGCGGCCCGACAGCTCGGACTCGTAGGTGGCGAACACGGAGGCCGGAACGGCGTCGAGGACGTCCACGGAGTCGGAAGACAGATCCTGGTAGGCCGCGTCGAGGCTCGAGTAGAAGACGAAGGTTACGCCGTCGTTCTGGGCCTTGGTGTCACCCACGTAGTTCTCGTTGGGAACGGCGGTGAACTTGACGTTGTGCTCCCACGCGTCGGCCGAGGCCATCTTGTAGGGGCCGTTGCCCACGGGGGCCTGGCCACCGGCATCGGGATCAGCCAGCGTGGAATCCGGGAGCGGTGCGTAGGCGACGTATCCCAGACGCGACATGAAGTCCGAGGTGGGGTTCTTCAGCTTCGCGGTGAAGGTGTAGTCGTCGATCTCGGTCAGGCCGGTGATCTCGCCGTTGCCCTCGTCGTCGGTGCCCTCGAAGATGGTGAAGAATGCAGCCTGCTGCTGGTTCTTCGTGGTGATGAGGTTCCAGGCCTTGATGAAGTTGTGAGCCTGGACGGGGGTGCCGTCGGAGAACTTGCGGTCGTTGTGGAGCTTGATGGTCCACTCGGACGCGTCTGCGTTGGGCTCGATGGACTCGGCGACGTCGAGGACGGCCTTGCCGTCAGTGTCGTAGCGGACGAGCTGGCTGAACAGGACGGACAGGATCTTGCCGCCGCCGTTCTCGTTGGTCAGGCCGGGCAGGAGCGGGTTCTGGGGCTCGGAGCCGTTCGTGGTCACGACCTTGTCGCCGGAGCCGGACGACGAGGCGGTGGAGCCGCCGCCGGCGCAAGCGGTCAGAGCAAGCGCAGCAGCCGCGGGGATGACGAGCCATGCCTTCTTCAGGTTCATGGATTCTTCCTCCTGGTTGATGGGTGGAACTGGGGGCGGTGCCCTCAGGTATGGTCCGAGAGTAACCCCTGAGGCCTGGAAGACACGAAAGATGTCCATCATGTGCGCATTACATTTTGGTTACAAACGTAAAAAGAAGGTCAAATAATGGTGTGTGTCACATAAAAGGGGCCCTGTTGTGACCAAGTATTCATGCGACGAGGCCGGGGCTGAGCGTGCGCACACACCCGGCCCCGGCCTCGTCCATCGAAGAACACTCAGGAGAGCAGACCCTCCGAGATCAGCCAGTCGTGGGCGATCTGAGAGGCGGACTTCTGCTCGACCGTCGACGCCCGGTTCATCTCGATGAGATCCTGCGCGTCCAGCGCCTCGCTCACCCGATTGATGACCGTGGTCGCGTCGTCGTTGACCCGCGACGAGGCCAGGGGCACCACGTGCGAGGCCAGGAACAGGCCCTTCGGGTCCGTCAGGACCGTCAGCGTTCCGTCCGCGAGCGCCGGGTCGGACGAGTAGATGTTCGCGAGCTGGATGTCGCCGTCCTTCAGGGCCTTGACGGTGAGCGGGCCGCCCGAATCCTCGATCGGGGTGAAGTTGACGGTCACGCCGTAGACGTCGGACAGTCCGGTCGGGCCGTAGGGGCGCGTGCGCAGCTCCGAATTGCCGCCCAGTGTCAGCGTGCCCGCGTTCGCGAGGTCGCCGATCGACGTCAGCGAGTGGGCTTGCGCGAAGTCGGACGTCACCACGTAGGAATCCTGGTCGGTCGCGCCAGCCTGCTCGAGGGCGCGCAGGCCCGAGGGGAGCGCGGTCTGCAGAGCCGAATACACCTCGTCGGTGGAGCGTGCGGTGGCATCGGGATCCAGGTACTGCAGGAGGTTGCCCGTGTACTCGGGGAAGACGTCGATCGATCCGGCCTCAAGCTCGGGCATGTAGACCTCGCGCTGGCCGATCCGCATCTGGCGGTCGACCGCGAACCCGGCACCCTCGAGGGCCTGCGCGTAGGCCTCCGCGATGATCTCGTTCGAGTAGTAGTCCTGTGACCCCACGACGAGCGTCGTCTGGCCATTCTCCGAACTTCCGGTGCTCGCGTTGCCGCCGACCGACTCTGCGGAACCGCAGGCGGCCAGCGCCAGGGCGGAAGCCGCGACGGCAGCCATTGTGATCATCGTGCGTTTCATGGTGTCTCCTTGAGTGAGTTGTTCTCATCGTCTGCAAAAGAGTGGGTGCGGGCACGAAGGCGTCGTGCCACCAGCGCCAGGAGAGCGTCGGTCGCCAGCGCGAGGGCGACGACGATGATCGCGCCGCCAATCATCTCCGCGTAGTCGCGGGTTTTCAGGCCCTCGTAGAGGAAACGGCCGAGGCCGTAGTTCGCCGTGTAGGCGGCCAGCGTCGTTGTCGCGATCACCTGGAGGGTTGCCGAGCGCACGCCCGCCGCCACGAGGCCGGCCGCGTGCGGGGCCTCGACCTGCGCGAGCACCTGGGGTTCGGTCAGGCCGATCGCGCGTGCCGCATCCACGGTCGAACGCGGCGTCGAGGCAATGCCCGAGTAGGTCGCCGACAGGAGTGGCGGGATCGCCAGAATCAAGAGCGCCAGGGTCGGCGCCGCCAGCCCGATGCCCAGCCACAGTCCGGCCAGGGTCAGGACGCCCAGGGTGGGAACCGCGCGGGCCCCGGCCGTCGCGCTCACCAGCCAGCGGCCCCTGCCCGTATGTCCGATCCACGTGCCCAGCGGCAGCGCGATGAGCGCAGCGAGCGCCACGATCAGGAGCGTGAGGCCCAGGTGCTGCGCGGCCCTCACGAGGATCCCGGAGGTGCCCAGCCAGTGCGAGGGCACCGCCAGCCACCTCAGGGCGTCGAGGAGAATGTTCATGCCCGCCCCCTCCTCGTCCACGGGGTGAGTGCCCAGCCGATTCCCTGGATCAGCGCATCGATGACGAGTGCGAGGAGGACCGTCGCGACCAGGCCGGCCACGACCTCGGCGGTGATTCCGCGCTGAAAACCGTCAGTAAACAGCGTGCCCAGCGAGCGCACCCCGATAAATGCACCCACCGTCACGAGGGACACGGTCGACGTGGCAACCACGCGCGTGCCCGCGACGATGACGGGCGTCGCCAGCGGCAGTTCCACCTCGACGAAGCGCCTGGGCAGGGAATAGCCGCACGCGTTCGCCGCCTGCAGGGTCGCGCGCGGAATCGCGCGGAAACCCTCCGCGACCTGACGCACCAGCACCGCCACGCCGTACAGCGTCAGGACAATCACCATGTTGATCGGCGAGCGCAACGCCACCCCCACGATCACCGGAATGACAATCAGGAGAGGGAGCGACGGCACCGCGTACAGCGCCGACAAGGCCGACAGGACCCAGCCGCCGCGGCGCGAGAACGCCGCCCAGCGCGCGATCGGCACGGAAATCAGCACCGACAGCGCGATCGCTGGGAGGGCGATCCACAGGTGAGCAAGAGTCAGGGAGCCAATGAGCCCCCCGTTTGAGGACAGCCAGGTCACGGACGCTCCCCGGCCTCGTCGGAGGCGAGCGTGCCCACGGGGGTTCCGGCCTCGTCGACGATCAAACCATCCGAGCCTGCGAGGTGCACGGGGCGCGCCGCGCGCGAGGCCCCCACGAACTCCGCGACGAACGGCGACGCGGGGGAGGAGAGCAGCTCGGAGGGGGCGCCCACCTGCTCGATGCGGCCGCCCGTCGAGAGGATCGCGACCTGGTCGCCCAGCGTGAACGCCTCGTCCACGTCGTGCGTCACGAACAGGATCGTCGTGCCCAGCGCCCGCTGAATCTCCTTCAGCTCGCGCTGCAAGTCGGCGCGCACGATCGGATCAAGGGCCCCGAAAGGCTCGTCCATCAGCAGGATGTCCGCGCGGTTAGCCAGCGCCCGGGCCACGCCCACGCGCTGACGCTGCCCACCCGACAACTGAACGGGGTAGCGATCAGCCATCTCGAGATCCAGGCCCACCAGCGCCAGGAGCTCGAGCGCGCGCTCGCGGGACTCCGCCTTACTCGCGCCCTCCAGGCGCGGGACCGTCGCGATATTGTCGGCAATGCTTCGGTGGGGGAAGAGGCCGCCCTCCTGCAGGACGTAGCCGATCGAGCGGCGCAGGCGCACGGGGTCCTCGCCCGCAACGCCCTGGTCTCGTACGAACACCCTGCCCGAGGTCGGGGTGACCATCGCGTTCACCATCCGCATGAGCGTCGTCTTGCCGCAGCCCGAGGTGCCCAGGAAGACGGTCGTGGAACCCTGCTCGACGGTGAGGGAGAAGTCCTCGACGGCTCGGGTGCCGCCCGGGTACGTCTTGGAGACGTGGTCGAAGCGAATCATGCGCGCTCCTTGGCGGCCTCGGCGATGAGCGTGAGGCTCCGCGTCAGCTCCTCGCGCTGGGCTGTCGAGAGCGGTGCGAAGAGGCGTTCCTGCTCCTTCTCGACGATCATGCAGGCCGTCTCAAGGTGTGCCAGGCCCTGGTCCGTCACCGTCAGGATTATTGCGCGCCGGTCGTTCTCGCATGGGGTGCGGTGCAGGAACCCGTCTCGGTGGAGGCGATCCACGAGGCGCGAGGCCGCTCCCAGGGTGATGCCCTGGCTCACCGCGACCTCCTGGATACGGCACGCGGGGGTGTCGCGGACCGTGCGCAGGACGAGGAAACGGCCGAGCGTGAGCGCGTTTCCCGCCTCGGAAAGGGCGGATTCAACCGCGTTCCACGCGCCCAATTCCGTGTGAATCAGCGCTGTGAAGAGCGAGGGTGCACATGTTGCCATGTCCACTACCTTACACGTAAATAATTAACACGTCTGGTTTTTGTCAGCGGAAATTTGTGCGCCGACGGATGACATATGTGCACGTCTGAGTCGTGAGTGTCAGCGGGAATCTGGCTGTGCGCCGATCCTGCCAAAGCAGCTCACGCCCAGTGATACAGTGCGTTGTGGAGGCGAGAGGCGTGATCGTGTGCTCGCTTCGAGCTTCGGCGGATGCGCGGCGGCGCGCATAGTGGAGCGGCACGTGCGTCTCGAGGAAGGACGATGCGGATGCGGGAACGTCTCTACTCCCTGCTCAATGGCGATGGGAGAGCAGCAATGTGGTACGGGCGCATCATGACCGTGCTCATTATTGCCAGCCTCCTTCCCCTGTGTTTCAAGGGGTCCAGCCCCGTCCTCGAGTCGATTGAATACGCGTGCGTCCTCGTGTTCATCGCCGACTACCTGGCACGGTGGGCGATGGCTGACCTGAAGCTCCGCAAAGGCGCATTATCGTTCCTGATCTACCCCTTCAACCCCATGGCGATTATCGACCTGCTGTCGATCCTGCCTGTCTTCAACGCCCTCAACGACGCGCTGCGCACGCTGCGAGTCCTCCGCCTGTTCCGCGCGCTGCGGGCGTTCAAGCTCATCCGCTATTCGAAGAGCGCCTCTGCGATCGCCGCCGTGTTCGAGAAACAGAGGGAAGCCCTGCTCGCTGTTCTCTGCCTGGCTATCGGCTACATCCTCGTCAGTGCCCTCGTCATCTTCAACGTCGAGCCGGACACCTTCAACACGTTCTTTGACGCCGTCTACTGGGCGGTCGTCTCCCTCACAACCGTCGGCTATGGCGACCTCTACCCCTCCTCAGACGTGGGGCGTACGATCGCCATGATCTCCTCGCTGATGGGTGTCGCCGTCGTCGCCCTGCCCTCGGGCATCATCACGGCGGGTATGCTCGACGAGCTGCGCGCTGGTGGCGGGGCGAGCGATGAATCCTAAGCGCTCGTCATGGACGCAACCTGTGAGGGGAAACTCGTTGGGTATGTGACGATTGTGGTGCTGTGTCTCCGTTGATGTGTGCTTCTGCGCAGTAGGTTGGGGTCCAATTGAGTGATACATCGACGAAAGAGACCTCATGCTGATCATCGGAATGATCGCGGCCTTCCTGGCCTCCGCCCTCCACGTCTTCATCTTCTATATTGAGTCCTTCGCGTGGACCACGCGCGCCCTGTCCGTCTTCGGGATGGACCGTGAATCCGCCGAGGCGACCAAGGAAATGGCCTTTAATCAGGGCTTCTACAACTTCTTCCTCGCCATCGAGGCGTTCGTTGGCATCGCCGTCTACTACCTGGCGTCCCCGACTGTCGGCCTGACCCTCGCGCTCTTTGGTGTCGGTTCCATGCTCGCCGCCGCTCTCTTGCTTTTCGTGACGTCCCCCAACAAGCGTTCCGCCGCGATCAAGCAGGGGTTCCTGCCCCTCATCGCTGTCGCAGCCCTCGGAGCCGGCGCCCTCCTCTAAAAACTCGCACGTAATTCTCAGTCGGTCACTTTGTGGGTGCGCCTAAAAACGTTGGAATTCCGGGCATTGTGCTGACGGTGTTCGTGGCGCGCTCGGGGAATTACGTGCGGAATTAGGGAGGAATAGACGAGGCCGGGACCCGACCCACCCCTCACCGCGCGGTGAGCGAGTGGCCGAGCCCCGGCCTCGTTGATGAAAGCGTCAGATCAGGCGTCAGCCTGCGGCGCGGGAGAGCGGTGGCGCTTCGAGTACGCCTCGCCCTCCAGCTCCGAACCCGACGGTGCGGACGCGGGCGTCGCCGCCTCAAGGTTCGTGCCGCGCAGCTTCGAAATCAGGCGCATGCCGTGGTAGATCAGCAGAGCCGAGGCAGTACCCAGCGCGATGCCCTCGAAGGACATGTCGCCGATCTTCCACGTGAAGTTCGCAATCGCGACGATCAACGCGACCGCGGCGGTGTTCAGGTTCACCGGGTTGGAGAAATCCACGCGGTTCTGCACCCAAATACGCACGCCCAGCATGCCGATCATGCCGTACAGGACCGTGCCCGCGCCGCCGAGGACGCCCGGAGGAATCGTCGCAATCAGCGCGCCGAACTTCGGCAGCATCGACAGGACTAGGGCGACGCCAGCCGCGATCAAGTACGCGGCCGTCGAGTACACGCGGGTCGCCGCCATGACGCCGATGTTCTCCGCGTAGGTCGTCGTGCCCGAGCCGCCGCCGCTGCCGGCCAGCATCGTGGACAGGCCATCCGCCATCAGCGCGCGGCCCGTCAGATCATCCATGTTCTCGCCCGTCATTGCGGACACCGACTTCACGTGGCCGACGTTCTCCGCGACCAGGATGAACACGACCGGCAGGAACAGGCCCAGGGTCGAGGGGGCAAAGCTCGGGGCCTGGAACTCGGGGAAGCCGATCCAAGCGGCCTTGCTCACGGTCGAGAAGTCGACCTGACCCTGAAGAATCGCCGCCACGTAGCCGATCAGCACGCCGATCAGGATCGACAGACGGCCCAGGATGCCCTTGAAGAGAACCGTCACGAGGCAGATCGACACGATCGTCACAACAGCAGTGATCGGGCCTTCCTTCACCCAGTTCCACGCGGCGGGGGCCAGGTTCAGGCCGATGAGAGCCACGATCGCGCCCGTCACCACGGGCGGCATGACCGCGTCAATCCAGCGCACACCCGCGAAGTGAACGATCAAACCAACCGTCGCAAGCGTCGCACCCGTCGCAATGATGCCGCCCAGCGCGTAGGAGGAACCCATGGACGCCGACACGGCGGTGATCGGGGCGATCAGGGCGAACGAGGAACCCAGGTACGAGGGCAGACGGCCCGCCGTGATCAGGAAGAACAGCAGAGTGCCGATCGCGGTGAAAAAAAGCGTTGTCGACGGAGGGAAACCCGTCAACAACGGAACAAGGAACGTCGCACCAAACATTGCGACCACGTGCTGGGCGCCAATGCCAATAGTGCGCGGCCACGACAGTCGCTCACCCGGGAGGACGACGTCACCGGGATTAATGGACGTGCCGTTACCGTGAAGCTTCCAACGGAACAGCGAGGTCTTCGTTTCGCTCATAAGCGTACAAATCCGATCAGTTGATGGGC
>FLSB01003018.1_pt1 | contig 15230 bp, 20 predicted proteins | sample 1550551 | NCBI WGS metagenome assembly FLSB01 (sample SAMEA4031774, study PRJEB14383) | metagenome | biome: human; feature: oral; material: saliva | place: Philippines | collected 2014 | reverse complement strand
CGCTCGAAACTCCTCGATCCGCTCGCTCTTCGCTTTAGCGAACTCTCTGAGCTCTCTACTCATATGACACTCCGGTTGATTAAAGTGGTATCGAGGATCATCCTGCATACAAGGAGCTACTTTCATCAAAAGTTCTAAGGTATCTGAAGTATCCATCGCCTAAATTACCTCAATTTTCGGAAGACCTTCCGGTATATTAATTCTCTCAACATACAAATTGTTCGCTTTCGCGAAATCTTGTACTAATTGATTTTCGATATCAAATCGCATATCAGTAAACACGATCAACTTAGAAACTTCCAACGCTTTTTGAGAGTGGTACACTTCGTTTGCTTTTTCGATAGCTTGTTTAGCGTAATAATCTTGACCAAATTTAACTTTGTTGGATTCTGCTACGTGAACTAGCGCTTCGCGCATCGTCATACCATCTAACTGGTAACCATCTACTTTGAACTCTGAGAATTTGAAACTGGTGCGCTTTAGCGAATCTATTGAGTGGCCTGGAATTCCAGCTTTCTCAAAAGCTTCTCGAAGCGGATCCGCGAAGCGGATAATTTCGATTTCTGGGTTTTTAGTCTTCATTAATTTAGCCCAAACATCTTTACCGACCCCGTGATCTCCGGACAGTACGATAATTTTTCGTTCATCCAAACTTAACTGATTTAAACGAACTTTGAGTTCCCAAGATTCTTTGATGATAGTTTCGAGATCTTGCATTTTGCTAGCCGGTAAGTAAATTTTGTTCATTTTAAATCTCCCTTGTCCTCTAGATATTAAACCCCAAAACGAGTTTTGATATGCTCGCGGCATTTAACCCAACTTTTGATAGCTCGGCCCATATCGCACCAAGCTTCCCAACAATAAATCGATAACGCCGCTAAAGCGAAAGCTTTCGAGTCGATGGCAGAAACCCAAGATCCTACTTGCACTTTAATCTCAAAATTGCACGCTAAGAAAATAATAGCTACGATGATAGTATCCACCGCTACTGTAAAAGCGAATTTGCCAGTACTCACTTTAAGTAGCCAATCTTTATGTTTTTCTACCACTACTACATATTTCGGATCATTCAAAATTCCGCTTCCAGCGTAAAGTTGATAAGCTCGAATAGCATGCAACAATCCGTACATCACCAAAGTAATTAACGAGTGCAAAATAATCCAGAATGGCATGTGTTTTAATCCGATGTCAGTAAATGATCGAACAATTAGGCTACCTACGGTTCCGGCTAAGATTGAAACGATCGCGATGGCTAGCGGAATAAGAAAGAACCTTAGAGCTTTTGCTGCTCCTGGTTTATACGGCTCGATATCCGTTTCGATGATATCCCTGATATCTTTTAATATTTCCATCATTATGATTGCTCCTTATTAAGTTTTGAATGTATTATAATATAACTAAAACATAAAATCAACCATCAAAATTTTCACGTATGTGAATTTTTTGTAACTTACATTAAAAGTTTCGTTGAACAAAACTCTCATACTTCAAAAAAAAAAAAAATCTTCAAAACTTACACCGTTGGTGTCGATCTTGAAGATTTTAGATTTGAGATTTTGTTTAAGATTACTTAATCACACCACAATCCCAATATTCATACTTATCGATAAATCTTTGATGTTGGTGATCTTCGAAATTTCCGGTAAACCGGTCAGCATCGAATAAACCATAATTCAAAGATTCTTCGATGCTGGAGATTTGGTTGAACTCTAGGAACTCTTTACTTACGTTCAAAGGTTCTTTGAATAAGTGATGTTTAATTATGTTAATAACATCATCTTTAAAATTATCAATCTCGTAACTAGTAAACGACAACATCAAAATTCCACTTTCGTGGAAAGCTTTGAATTTTTCGAAATGATAGTCTTTTGATTTATTATTTCGATATCGACTGATATTCACTGAATGATGTTCTAAACCATTAACTTCGATACCCAGCTTAAGCTTAGGAAAATAGAAATCTTGTTCCATCCATTTGGAACCTAGTTGAACTCCGCATAATTTGCGGGCGCTCACCACATAATCAGTTTCCTTATTATTTTCGTACTTGCTATGCTTAGTAAAGTACTCCACCCTAGAGCAATCCAATGAGTCTAATAGAGCTTTCATCTTAGCCTCAGAGGAGAATACTGATTTTGATCTATCAATCAAACCTAAACCTTTCGCGTATTTGTATTGCTTTCCTGCGGATAAATTCAACGCATAAAGATATTCCTTAGGTCTGTACCCTAATACTATTTTACGAATCTCTATGAAGTTGTTGATGTTCCCATTTTCATCATAATGGTTAGAATTAGGGTTATGATGAATTAAGTTATCGATGCAATCATCCGTTATTGGATCACCGGTACCTTTGGTTAATATTTTTAAAATGCGCTGACGAGTTGGATTTTTAATCACTCGTCTAACGCTTCGTGGTCTCGCTCTCTCACCTTTAAACTTAGCGTTATACGCTATTTCTTTACCAATCTCGGACCCAAAGAATGTCGGCGCATCGTATCGTTCCCAGCAAGTCAATTGGTTCTTTTCGATGTGCTTATCCTGGTTTTCTTTCCACTTGGCAACTCGCGCTTCTAACTCCTCCGGGGTAAGTTTGCGAATTGGTTTATTTTCTAAAGCCTTCTTGCGCTTTTGCTTAAATTCTTCCGATTGGAAATAGTGTTCTACCCCATGATTGAAAATGTTGGTGGCTCGACGTTTAGCGTCCGATTCCTCGGTATCCTTCTTAGGTTTGTTTCTTACGGTTTCGCGTTGTTTGGCTTTGTTCACTTCCGCTTGAGAAGCGAATCTAAACCCGACGTTCTTAAGATTGGTTTGTTGGGCTTTCTCTTGGAAAACCGGAGATTGTCCAGCGTTCTTAACCTGGTAGAGATCCATCATAGTTTCTTCGCGGAGCGCGAGAGTTTGAGCACCATACACTTCCAGTGAAGTCTTACGATCCATCATAGGACCCGCCAATTTTAATGCACCTCTAATGGTGCTAGGGTTCAATCCGAAAACCTTACAGTAAACTGTAGGATGCATATCTCCATTGATGTAGAGATCATACATTTGTCTAACTAAATTCTTATTCCGGTTATTACAACCCTTCACCTTTATCCACTCTTGTGGAGGTTTTGAAGTTAGTGTAGAAGTTTTGAGGTTAATAAACTTTTGATTTTGAAGACAATCGTCTAATAATTCCTTAGTTATCGTGTCAATAATTATATCACCCATAAAAAAATCCTTAATAACATAGCGGTATGGTATTAAGGATTATTGTAATATACGCCTTGGCGAAAGTCTACAAATTTCTAAAGATGTTATGAACTTGAGCTCGTATCCCCATTGTAACCAAAGTCACCTGGTATCTGTTTATATGATTTCTGAAGGATAGAATCTACGCTTAAGCGTTTATCTTCTAGCTCATCATAGTCAAAATCTTTAAGTTTTTTGTTGTAGTTCGGGTCTCTATTCACCCCCTCGTTAATTTCTCGCCATCTGTTGTATATATTGTCCCATCTCGCCAATTCTCCTGGCCTCCAGTAAATTTCCTGTCCACGTTCTGCCGTCTGATCCAGGGTCGTGTCACCAGAACTTAGGAAGCTATTAAACTCACGATATCTTTCTTCATCCCACCAATATTCCCCATCATAACGAACATAATCTTTACCGCGTTCAGCTTGTTGACCCATAATCGCCCAACGGTTAGTAGTATGAAACAATTGATTTTGCACTTGTCCAGATTTCAAACCTTTCGAATATAGCATGTAGTGCGAACACGCAAACGTCACGGTAAACTCAGCAATTTGGCCAACCGAATCATATGAATAACTTGGAGCTTCTACCCGGATCGGGAAGACATTATGAATTTCATAAACCGCCGTAGGTTTCATTCCGTCGAAGTCCCATTGCTCGATATACGCGGTGGTGTTATACCAAGTCATATACTGAGGCATATCATTCCCGATATTCGCGATTTGACGTTGCTTCATAGCGTCTTTTCGAGGGTTATAGTAATAATGGCGTTGCTCGATCATCATCATCCATTCTTCTAGCAGCCGTTTAAGAATGTGAGTTTCACTCAAATAGAATGTAACAGTAAAACTTTGAGAGAATTTTGTTTGCCCGCGAATCGGAATAGTTAAACCTTTGTGTTTGAATTCAAAAGGAGTATGCTCCATAGTCGGTAATGTCAAAGCTTTAACGGAGTACACCATATGATCCATCAATTCGGAGCTACCCGAAATTACAGGTAACACGAACGTGAATTTAGTAGTTCTTGCAGCATCTCCGAGAATTTCATGGAATTTGTTTTGAATTATACTTGACATTGGTTATGTTCGTTAATATGTTAATGTTATTAATATTAAAATATTTAATAAAATAAAACCTCTCAAATCTCCGCTATAGCGGTAAAATGAGAGGTTTTTAAAATTTAGCTTAACAGAATTAACCAGATTATTGCTCTAGATAGAAACCGTTATGTCTTAAACGAATATAAGACCGTTTACCATCTTCACCTTGAATTTCGAATAAGGTATAATAGCCGTCACCACTGTAAGTTGGTTTTTCAAAGTAACTACGGATCCAAGTATACACTTTACCACCAATGTTAGCTACATTTTCATCAGACCATTTCTTGCTGATTTCGTGCAATTGCTCTAAATCTTTGAAAGTCATACGCGCTACTGAAGGTAACATATTAGCTTTAGCTGCACGATTTTGTGCTGCTTGTTTCTTAGCATCGGTATAGAATTTACTTTCGCCTTCTTGGTTATTCCAACTTGCACCTTGTGGTGCATATTTGTCAGTTTCGCGTTGATTTACTGAACGTTCAGTGCGCAATTTAGCTAAATCTGGATCTTTAATTACGATGAAGCCTTTATAACCTTCCGCTTCTACTTGTAGGCGATTTTTAAGATCTTTAATTTTTTGAGCGCGGAAAGAACTTCTCCAACCACTACCATCGTAGATCTCTAGCATATCATCACCAGTAACTGGATGTTTACCTAAAGTTAATGTTTTAACGTCGGTGTTCATACCAACCGGTTTATCACTGAATCCCGGTTCGTTGTTAACCACTACGTGAGTGCCTGACGCAGTACCAATATAGAACATACCGAATTCGCCGCTTTTCTTGCTAGCTGCACGAACGTCAGCCACTAATTCGTCAAAATTATGACCTTCAATAGCTACCACTTTTGAGTTTGGTGAAACGGAAAGGATCGCTTTTTGTTTTAAAGCGGCTTTGATGATTTTAAGATAATCTGGAGAAGCGCCAGCTTGACGTAAATTACCTAAACTTTCGTTTAGTTCGTTAAGATCAGCTGCGAACTCATTTAATGATTCGTTCATCGATTCGTTATCGAATTGCTCGAATGTAATATGCATTTTAGTTTCCTTTTTATTGATCAATATTAAGTTGTTTCAAAAATATTTATAATTCCGGATTCTCGAATAATTCTCGTAACGAGCGATTTCGATCTTCCATATCGACTATGGTTTCTCCAGCGACACATTGACGACCCAACAACCCAACAACTTCTTCCTTATCATCGTCCAGCATTTTGTGGATGAATCTAGTTTGATAATCCCGCATATCCGGAAAATCAATACCTTTTGGAGTCTTAATTTGAATGTAATTTTCTCGGAAGTATTCGAAATCATTAGCACATCGCTCAAATTCACTTACGTGAATATCTGCGAGTTTTAAAGTAGTTGCTTGCTTTTTAAGACCTTTATTACCATCAAAACTGATCGGAGATCCAAACGCATCCAGGTAGAACATACGTTCGTTCTTTTCAATATCTAGGATTTCTAGCGCTACGCGCTTACCATCCTTTCCTTGAGATCTTAGTGTATCCAAAAGCTCTTGGGTAATCAAGTGTTGGTTTTGTTTGAAGTATTCGATTTCTTCTTGTGTTAATATAGTCATATGTTTTATTATAAAGAATTTTACATATTTAAAAACTCCGCGATTGCGGAGTTCTTTAAGTTATCTATGATGTAAAATCTCTTGAAGTTTGATAGCTCGTTGTTCTTTCTTAAACATCGCTTTCTTCACTACTTTACGTTCCTTGTAGATGTTCTTAACCAATTCTGGTAAGAATCCAGGTTTATCCTTTCTAAAGAATACTCCGTTCGGAGCCATCGTCAAATTAGTTTCCTTCAACAATCTTACTAATTTAGCTTTCAATTCCGGGTTCTTAATTAAGTTCAACAAGTTTTGTTCATTTTGTTCTTGTGATGGATCCCCTACGTGAAGATGTTCTACCACTAAACGTTTTAGCTCACCCTCAGATCCTTCATTACTCAATTCCCATGCAAACATAAAGTTATTCGGAGACATCCCAGACCCCGCAATCGCGAGAATCGGATACATCGAGTTAACGTCCGCAGATAACACCCATTCATGCTTTCCAGTAACTGGATCTCGAACAAATCCACCCAAAATAGATTTCTCTAAATCTGCTCCTCGAGCTAAAATAGTTTCCGGATCGATAATCCAACCAGAATCTAACAGAATGTTACGAATAAAGTTCGCCCAAGGTTTTGTAGTTCCTAAAATGCTATTGTATTGTGAAGTCATACGATTAGATACATCGCACATCAATGCAGACAAACCACATTTCTTGTCAATTTCTTGCAAAAGCACCACATCGATTACGCCATAGTAGATGAATTGTCCGTGACCCGCTTTCTTAATTTCACTCTCTGGCTTACCAGCTTCTGTCATTAAGAAGCATAATGTTTTCTTCTGATCTTCAGTTGGATTTTCAGGTTTTGTGTAATTACCAAGATAGAAATCATCGAATGTTTTGAATTCACTGTGATCAATCTTTCTCGCTTTTACTTCCACTTCTGCGATTGCGTTCAACGAATATGAAGTTCTAGGCGCTAGCACAATCTTTTGATATAATCGTTTAATATCAATGTAAGTACATCCACCTACAGTGAGGTCAAAAGTGTATCGATTATCGAAAATTTGAGATCTTCCTTGAATATAACCTTTTTGTTCACCTGTATTCTCTCCGAATTTTCTCCAGAATGGAGAGAACTTACTAACATCCAAACCAATTCGCTTACAGCGATGATACAAATACGGAAAGTCGAATCCTTCGCCGTTCCATGCGAATACTACAGCTGGTTGAAGTTGTTCAACAAAATCGAAAAACTTTTCAAACATTTCAATTTCATTATTGCACTTATGATATTGGATTTCTTTACCTAAATGATCTGGTTGTTGCTTATACCAATCTTCGTAGTAAAATTCTTGATCACCAATCAAGTGAACAATCTGAGTTTTATTGTCTAAAAATTGAATGAGACTTACCGGCTCTAACGCTTTATCCGGACTCGGAAAGCCTTTCATTACTGTACCTACGCGAGTCTCAATATCCAGATAGAATATTCGAGGATTTTGATTACCTAAATTTCTAAATTGTTCTCTAATAGCGAGATCCACTGGACTAATTTGACTCGTACAACCAAACGCTTTCGCATCATTCGAGGAACCTCGTTCTCTGCGAAATTTCTTTCCATTATAGATCGAAGTAAAGTTACCGGTTTCATCCGGAACATAATATTCCCACTTTTGTGGAACATCATCCGTTAGGAAAGATTTCCCAATTTCTGTATCGTAATATCTTGCCCAATACTTGAAGTTCGCGAAGAACCCACCTTCATAATATTTCATTTTTGCTCCTATAAAGTTTTGTTGAACAAAACTACCAACTTTATAAATCTTTACAAATTTTCTTTAATGTTTCTAATTCATCCGGACAATGCATCTTCATCCACTCCAAATATTCAATTGACTCCTTCGGAGAAATTTTGAAAAATTTTGACAAAGTATCCTGAAAATCTACATCTTTCGAATCTTTCTTAGCTCCGGATGGAAATTTGATGAACTTGATTTGACCTTTAAGAGCTTTTGAAATGCCTCTTAAGATCGCGAGATTGGATTGCTTACCAGGTAAACAATTTAGTGTGTTAGCTAATTCGATGAGACGATTATCTCCAGATAACCATCTTCGTAGAAGAAAGTCGCTGACTTTATCAGCATCTTGCGGTGTGATTTCTTTCTGTTCCAGGACCTTTTTGAAAACTGTGAACATTGTCCTTAACTCCTATGAAATTTAGAATAAGCGCGCAGAGCGCAAAGAATATGAAAATCTTCAAAGCTGAAAATGCGATGAATTTTAATATTTTAAATGGTAATAATAATAAACTCAACATTATTCGTAATCCTTCTTGGCGAGTTTTGCATGCTTAACCTTTCGAGTATACGCTTTAGCGTTCTTTTCGACTCGATTGCGAAACATCGAGGTGGTTACAATGGCTTTGAGTTTGTTATCTTTAACTTTAATGTTGAAATCGTGCATACCAAATTCCTTAGTTCTTTATGTTTACTCTTAGTACTTAAATCCTAAAACATCCAATTTAACGTTTGCGACTCCTGTAGATTTTGAGTCAATTTTAGCGAACGCTGCCGGTGTAAGATCGATGATCTTCCCTGGCTTAAATGGACCGCGATCGGTAATCTCTACAATCACCGATTTACCATTCTTTAGGTTGGTTACTCGAACTTGACTTCCGAATGGCAATGTTTTATGTGCAGCGGTGAGTTTGTGTTGCGAGAACACACTTCCATCTGCGGTTTTGGTTCCTTTACGATAGCAACAATACCACGTTGCTTTCCCTTGTTCTTTGTGTTTGATCGCTTGTTTCTTATCTTTTAAATGATATCGAACTTTGCGGATTACGTAAGACTTCGAATTATCCCAATTTGCGCCTTTGTAAACTTTCGCTTTAACTTGCGCAGTTGGAGTACTTTTCGAAGCATACGCTGATGTTGAAGTTACTAAAGTTGTCGCAATTACCAATATAATTGATGTTACGAAAGTCTTAGCAAATTTAACAGTCGAGTCTTTGATACTCTTAAGATTAGTTAATTTCATTATGATGTAATCTCCTTACATTTTAACTAATTTGAAGTACTGGAAGAATCCAAGAAACTCGAATATGCACGTTTTCAAATTTTTAACAATGGATGTATTATATTATAACTTAATCAACAAATCAAGTTTTAAGATCGTCGATACAATCCACTTTCAACGCTTTCGCGTCAAATTTGGCTTTATATTCACCTGGAGGTAATATAATCACATCCGCGTCACTAGTATCCGGTTGCTTACATTTCGTCGGGGTCTCTGGGAATTTATCTCTATCCGCATAAGCGGGTATCGTGATGTCTCCGCGATAGCGGATATTGTACCCGGTATTAAGAAAATATTTCTCAGTAGAAGGATTAATTTCATCTAAGTGACCATCCTCCAATCCAAAATTGGGATCCCTGATATCTTCCGTAGTGGAAGTCTTAGGATCACCAATTTGTAAAGTATAAGGATTTGTTTGAATTTTATAAACCATTAAGCTTGAATTACCTCAGTACGTTCATCTAACGTAAAGTTAGATTTCTTGTATATTTGTTTTCTATGATTGTATTGTCTTGCGAACATTCCGGATCCTCCGATAACATCGACAATATCATAAACATTGAAAGTTTGCTTACCTTCATTCAATCGGATTCCTCGACCTAAACTTTGAGCTACTACCACGCCTGATTTTACTGGGCTCGCAAAGATCGCATATCTCAAAGATTTGATGTTTACCCCAGTACTTAACAACGCGTAATTCGCTACCAAAATAGCTTCTGGGTCTTCATCCATTAAATGTCGGATAGCTTCGCGATCTTTGGCGCTGGATTGCCCAGACATAAAGTAAACTCCGTAAGCTTTCATCGTTTCGAGATCTGGCGTATCTTCTCCTACGGAGAGACCCTTGCGGCTAGCAATCTCCTTGAAAATTTCAAAGCCATGTTCAATTAAAGTGAACAAAACTAGGGTAGAGCCTTCTTTTCGCTGACTTGCTTGTAAAGCGATATTTGCGATGATTTGGTTTCGCCCTTCAGCATTTAGCATGACCTTGAGCTTATCCAGGTATTCGCCGTACCGGCTAAATTCCTCTGCGGTATAGGCAGTATGCTTTAATTTTACCCCGGTAATATGGATTGGGGTGCCTCGACCCTCCTCGATTAATTGACTGGAAGTAATGATATTTTCCGGCATCCCAAATAATCCAATCAAGGTTAATTTTTGAGATTTTGAATCCGGTAAAGTTCCAGTAAACCCTAACTTATATTCTGCGAATCCAGAATCTTGTACTAATTGCGAGGTACAGCTTGAGCTGAATTTGTGCACTTCATCACAGATAATAAAATCGATAGATTTGAAGAAATCTGGTTCTAATTTACTTAAACTCTGCCAAGTAGTAATCACCAAATCACCCGCTTGCAGCGAACTGTTGGATTCTTTTAATTGCTTTAACTTTTTAGAGCCGCCACCGAAGGTGATGATGTTAGAGTGCAATTCGTTTAAATTATAACTCTTAATATCGTTAGCAAATTGCGTAAGTAGGTTGATATTAGGAACTACCAAAACCCCTTTGAGACCTTTCCTACGGAAATATTCTAAACATAACGAAATAGTCAACGATTTTCCAGAACCGGTACACATCAAGCTAAGTTTGCGTTTTTTGTTCAACGCTTTCTTACAAGCTTCAATTTGATAAGCATATGGAGCAAACGGTAAGATATCAGATTCTAGGATATCTTCCAAGTATTCATCGATTTCCGGGTTATCTGAAACTTCCGGTTCCTGAAGTTGTAAAATATCACGAACCGGTGGAATCTCCAATAAGCCAGAATCCAACACTAAAGTGTTTTCACCATATTCCTGATAGAACACATCATACTTACTCTTACGCCCGATTTTGACCATATAGTCATATTGCCAGCCTGCTCGTTCAACCTGTAAGGTTTGTTTTAGCGTTTTGAGCGCGTTTTGAGATGCTTCCATCTCGTTGAAGTTTAGTTGAACAAAACTAGAATTCAAGAATTTTAATTTTGCGAACGGCGAGTGCAGTGAATGAGATTCCACATTACCAATGTTGCTCATAAGCCCCTCTTAATAAAATAATCGAAAAGATTACCACTAATAACGTAGTTGTAATCTTCCAAAATTTCGATACTACGATTGGTGGATTCTTCCAAAGGAAATACAAAGCTATCATAAACTCTAAAACAAATCCTAAAAGAACCCAACTTCCAACGGTTAATCTATGCATTGTTTATTATAATAAAGTTAGTATATTATATCTAAAACTTTTAATAAACTCCAAAACACTTAAACGCTAGGATCCCAAAGAAGAATACCAGGAATAAGTGTATAAACACTAGAGCAGAAGCTTCCGGATCTTCCATCCCCCAAGACATCGCGATAGTAATGGCGCTAGCCAAGCACATCAAACTCGCGATCAGCAAAAACATACCTAACCAAACTAATAAACTTACTCCAAATAACATCACATTACTCCTTACTGTTTAAATTTCTCTAAATCCCAGACACGACTGCTATAATGCCGCAAGCGATAATCGCGGCGAGTATTACTATCATAGTAATTGCCATCAAAACCTCCAGCAGGCTCCATCGGTTCCATTGCCGCTTCCAACGCGGAACAATAAAAATAAACAAAAATTAAAACCGCAATAATGAAGATGCTCATAGTTTAGGTTCCCAAGAAACGGTAAATTCATCATCCTTCATACTAAAGCGAACTGTATAACCTAACCATTCCAAGTCTTCAGTAATTGGATCCAAATCTAAGTCTTTAACTTTGATTTCAAAGGTGCCCAACTCACCATAAACCGCTTGTCTTACTCGTTTTAAAACTTCACTAATTAGTCGACCTTTTACAATTTCCGCGGCGCGGTTTGCTGTAAGGTTTTCGAGCTCTATTTGCTCTTCATGTTCTGTTGGTGCTGCAATTTCAACCACTTCAACCGTCTCCGTAAAGGTTACTAGCTCTAAATGTTCTAAGGTAATCAAGTTGTCAACATCAATCATAGCTTTATAATCTGGAACTCGCTCTTGCAACGCTTCAACATCCCGATATAACCATTGTTTTTTAGATTGATCGAATCGACAAGAATTCGTTAACCCGGTGGTCAGATCGGTAGTCGCATAACCCGAAAGCATTTCTACCAAAATCGGTGTATGTCTAGCCGCCATATCGATATCAACCACCTTAAACATCGCGCCCAAATCCTTGCATTCTAGGATATCCCCAAATTCGACATCATGTAAATCTTCAAATTTCATATCGTTCCCCTACTGTTTATTGAGGATAATACTCAGAGTAGTGCGCAATCAAATCGATCAAAATAATCACCACTCCTAAAGCCCAAGAGATGATGGCGACCCCAAACGACTTGTCAATTTTAGTAGCTAGGACATCGCGATCTAATAAAATACAAAATCCAAAACAGATCACCCCTAATAAAAACGCCACTATGCCCAACCCAATAAACGCTAAACCAATATTCATCAACATAATTTGCTCCTACTCTCACACTTTACATATCATCCAAATCGCGGAAACCTAAGAAGGTTGGGAATCTCGGAGCTTCTTTAACTCCTACACTAAAGTGTTTATATTTCACAATTTTACCTTCTAATGATTCTTTTAAGCTCCATAATTCTGCGCGAGTTTTATCATCATAACCAGAACCAATACTAAACTCAATACCGGTTTCTAGGTCGCGTACTTTCAAAGCTCCTAGGGTTCCAGCAGGAACAAAATCCGCTTTCTTACTTGAAGTTTTTGAGTAACCCAATTCAGAAATTTCGCGTTCTCCGATGTTGGTCATCTTCTCTTCCCAGCCAATAACTACCGCTTCAGAATCTTGGAAGCGTTTGACTTTAGTCAATAGGCGTTGTTTTAAAGTGGAACGACCTTGTTTATACTTACCATCTAAACTTTTCACCATTACCCCTTCATAGCCTTCGGCTAAGCATTCTTTCTCAAAAGCGTAGAGTTGATCTAAACTTTGAACGATGACTTGCGGAACAATTTGAATATTAGCTGGAAGCTTATCTTTAAGAGATAAAAGATGATCATGTCTTAAAACTGCTTCGTCATCCAAAACATCCGGAATCACGTCGAAGACGTAATAACAGATTTCTAAATCTTTCACTTCTTCGCGAAGTTCTTCGCCCATTAACGCAGTAGAGTGGTTAAAGCAATTTGGATCTGTTGGAGAACCTAAAATCAATTCGCCATCTAATCCGTTGAATTCCGGTTTTCCAAAAAGCTCTTGAACTCGCTTATTGCGGATAGGTTTTAAGCTTCGCGACATCACTACGCCATCTAATACGATAGCTCGGATGCCATCTAATTTTGGGCTAGCCATTAAAGGGAAAGTGAATTTTTCGATTTCTTCATTTGTTGCGGAAGCCGCAAGCATTGGTTTAAAATTAGGTTTCGTTGGTTTCGACATTTGAATTACTCCTTATCTTATGTTGGGTATTATAATAGATCTAAACCTAAAACACAACTAGTTTCGCTATTTTTAAAACTTTTTTCAAGTGGTGGGAGTCTTGTTGAACCAAACTCGAGACTTTCGAAATAAAAAAACTCCGCGATTGCGGAGATTGTTTATTGCTTACTTACTTAATAAATTTTGAAATATCGTGCTTACTAGCAAACTCTTCATTTTCTAAGAGGTATACTAAAAGGAAAGTTTTGTGACCTTTTAGATTTTCCATTTTGAAATTTGCTGGATCTTCTAATCGGTCATCGAAAAGCTTAGTATCAAATTTCGGATCACCTTCACCATAAAAATCGGGTTTGAAATCGATCACTTCGCAAACTTCTACTTTGGAATCTTTGGATAATCCGATAACCATTAAAAGTTCACCATTAATTTCGTAAATTCCACCATTGATAATCATAATTAATCTCCTATATTTTGGTGTTTATGATAAGGTTCACCACGAACCTCATCTTACAAGGCCTATTATAAGTCATTTCCATCTGGATGGCAACCCCTTTTGAAAACTTGTTTTTATAAGTTGAGAGTTTCGTTGAACAAAACTTTGACATCTCAAAAATATTTTCGAAAACAAAAAAAAAAACTATCAAACATCGCTAACGCGAAAATCTGATAGGTTTTTGATATTCGAGGTCTCGAAATCTTCCGCTTTCGCGGTTAACTTCGAGATTTTTAATGATTTTGTTATATTATAACTCAATCAAATTCATTTACTCGCTTAAAGCGAAGATCTGAGAAGCTAAAGCTTGCATTCTAACATCTTCTTTCAATTTAGGGTAGAGTTTAAGAGCTTTAGCGACTTGTTCTTGCACTAACTTCTCAGCGTCTCCAGCTTTATCTTTGAAGCCAGATTTGTTCACGAGGTTGATAGCACATTTAAGATTATGAATAGCATCCCAAAGAGCTTTACGATCTTCCGGAGCCAAATCTTCCACCTTAACAGCTTCTAAAGTTTTGGTAATCTCTTCTAAGTTATGTTTAACGATATTGGAACGCTCAACATTCAAAATTTCTTCAGCTTTCTTCAAAGAGCACTCTAAAGAATCAAATAATTCGCCTTTAACTCCAACTACTTTATCCAATTCGAATTTTGCATGATATACGCGTTCGCGTAGTTCTTGCAACATATCGAATTTAACTTGAGCAGCGACCGTTCCATATGCAGAATCGATTACTTTATCCGCTACAGTTCCAGCATTATCATCTTGGAAAGATTTGCCAGGTTCCGCGTTTTCACTGATAGTGAATTCTCCGGAATGTAATGCACCCGGTTCTTTCGGTACAATTTTCTCACGACCAAAGAAAGCTTTTGCTAATTCTTCCGTGTCCTTAATTTCAAATTCTTTACGCTCAAGCGTAGGATTCGTAATATTATCGAAAGCTTTAACGATGAATTCACCCTCTACTTCCTTACCTATTAGTTTTAGGTTATCCGCAACATCTTTGATTTTATCCAACGCAGTCGGTTTCTTTAAATCCTTTGCAAATTTTAATGGATTTTCCACGTACTGTACCGGTACTTTAGGAACTACCGTCTTGGATACGTTACGGGTGGTTTGGAATTCCAAAGAGCGGGTAGGCTCTTCCAGTTTAGGTTCTTCCTTAGGTTTTGGAGTTTGGAATAATTCGTTTACCACATCGCAGATGATTTTAGGATCTGTTCCGCATAGTTTTGGTTCTGTGGTTTCCGTGGTAGCGGAATTTTCAGTTGTTGGTGCTTCTGCTGTTACTGGAGCATTTGAAGTCTCCGCGGCAGCGGAAGTCTCCGCGCTATCTGAATTTGTAACTGGTTGTG
>FLSB01127402.1_pt1 | contig 15423 bp, 14 predicted proteins | sample 1550551 | NCBI WGS metagenome assembly FLSB01 (sample SAMEA4031774, study PRJEB14383) | metagenome | biome: human; feature: oral; material: saliva | place: Philippines | collected 2014 | reverse complement strand
ACATTACATTCATTTTTTTTATTTTCAGATTCTACATATTCAAGTAAGAATTCCCGGTTATATTTATTTGTCACCTTGAATCATTCCTTTATTAAATAGTGCATTGGCAAATTCTTTTGCATTAAATGGACGTAAATCATCCATGCCTTCACCAACGCCAATCCAACGTACTGGTACGCCTAGTTCTTCTTTAATAGAAATAACTACGCCACCTTTTGCAGTACCATCTAATTTAGTAACTACAATACCATTAACAGGTACGGCTTGACCAAATAATTTAGCTTGGCTTACCGCATTTTGACCTGTAGTGCCATCTAAAACGAGCAGTGTTTGATGCGGAGCACCCTCTACATGGTTATTCGCTACACGGCCCATCTTTTTAAGTTCTTCCATAAGATTTACTTTTGTATGAAGACGACCAGCCGTATCGACAATCACCATGTCTGCATTACGAGCCTTTGCGGCTTCCATCGCATCATATACAACAGCAGCAGGGTCTGCACCTTCCTTATGTTTTACGATAGGTACGCCTACGCGGTCAGCCCAGATGGATAATTGGTCCGCCGCCGCAGCACGGAATGTATCACCAGCAGCGATGATAACCTTTTTACCTTCTTTAGTGTAGTAGTTTGCCAATTTAGCGATTGTTGTCGTTTTACCAACACCATTAACACCAACGACGAGAATAACCTCTGGATGGTGTAGTGTAATCTCGTCCTCTTGGTCAACGAGCATTTCTGTAATGCGGTCTTCCATAAATGGCATTACATCACCTGTATTATTGATAATACCTTCTGTAACACCACGGCGGATTTCCTTCATCAAATACTCTGTAGTCTTAGGACCGAGGTCACTTGTAAGCATAACTGCTTCTAAATCATCAAGAAAATCATCATCGATTTCTGCATAACCAATGATTACTGTTTCTACATTTTTTACAAAGGACTTACGAGTTTTTTCTAAGCCCTCTTTGATTTTATTAAAGAATCCAAATGCCATTATGCTAGATCCTCCTTCACATCTTCAAATGAAACCGTTAATAATCGAGATACACCGCGTTCAACCATGGTTACCCCTTGTAATACTTCGGCGGCTTCCATCGTTTTCTTACGATGTGATACGACGATAAACTGTGTTTCCTTATTTACGCGATTCAAGTAGGAACTGAATCGCTCTACATTTGCTTCGTCTAACGCAGCATCAACTTCGTCAAGCACACAGAATGGAGCCGGACGATAGTCGAGGAACGAGAACAATAAAGCAATAACTGTGAGTGCTCGTTCCCCACCAGATAGTAATGTCAATTGTTGACGCTTTTTCCCTGGTGGTTGGATATAGAAATCGATACCACCAGTCAAGATATTTTCTGGATCGGTAAGTACGATTTGAGCCGTACCACCGCCAAAGAGTTGACTGAATACGTGTTGGAACTGCTTGCCTACCACATCTAATACATCGTATAGTTGCGTGCTCATGGCCTTATCCATTTCAGCAATAACAGCTTGTAATTGTTCTTTTGCTGTATCGAGATCTGCTAATTGATTCGATAAGAAATCATATCGAGTTTTTGTCTCTTCGTATTCTTCAACAGCGTTAGGATTAACGGAGCCAAGTTCCGCAATTTCCGCCATTAAACGAGCTTGTTCCATTTTCCAATCATTAACAGAACCGGCAATATCGATATGCTGTGCATCTTCCAATGAATATCCTAATTCATTTAAATCCTCTACAGCACGATCACAATCCATGCGATATCGAGTCAATTTACCTTCTGCTTCAACTAGACGATTTTGAACCACCTTATACCGCTGGTTGAGTCGATCTTGTTCAGCTAAAATTGACTCAATCTCTTCCCGTGCACCAGACGTAGATTGATATGCTTCATCTCGTAAAGCGCGAAGTTTTTCCACCTCTTCGCGGATTGCTTGAAGAGACTCTTTGGCAACGCGAATTTGTTCAGGAATCACAACATTAAAACGCTCTTCACTAGAATGTAATAACTCCATGAGAGGTTCTAATCGAGAGGCTATGGTCTCCAAGTTTTGCTTCCGTTGCTCTTGTTGTACCTTTCGTTCTTCTATGGTCGTTTCTAAACGCTCACAAAGCAATCTAGATGCGGTAAATGCTTCATATGCGTCTTGCTGTGCCTTTTGCAACGCACTTAATCGTTCCATAATCGCCGATTGATCACCTTGTTGTTCAGGTGAGTTATGTAACGCCGCCAATTCGGCTTCAGATCGGGAAAGCACATGTTTTGTTTGCCCCATATCCACATCAATTTGAACGATACGTTCTTGCTCATCATGAAGCACACGCTTTTTACGTTCTATTTGGTTTTCAATGTTCTGAATCTTCGTTTGACTCGCTGAGAACAAGAGATTGGTGTGTTGATATTGTTCATCCAATACACTGCGCTCACGTTGCGCCCGTTCAATCCGATTCTCTTCATCCTTAATTTGTTGTTCTAGCTTGGCTGTACGCTCTTCTACAGAGGCTAATTCTGCCTCTAAACGAGCCGCCTCTTCACGACGACTTAACAAGGAACTGCGTTTTTTCTTCGTCGCACCACCCGTTAAGGAACCACCTGGTTGGAATTGTTCGCCCGTCAATGTGACGATGCGTAACTGCTGATTATATTTCTTTTGTAACGCAATCGCCCGTTCCATTGTTTCTACAATTAATGTACGTCCCAACAAATATTGGAAGATATGATTATAGGCAGCATCAAATTCAATACAGTCAACAGCAGTTCCAATAACACCTTCTTCTGATAATGCAGGCGTATCATAAGGACGTCCTTTTACAGAATCCATTGGCAAGAAGGTAACACGTCCGCCTTGTATCGACTTTAAGTATTGAACACCTTCTGACGCCGCTTTAGCCGTAGTTGTCACAACATGGTTAACGCTACCACCTAAGGCGATTTCAATAGCAACAGTAAACCGATTGTCTACGGTAAATAAATCACCTACGGCCCCTTTAATCGCTTCACGCCAAGAGCCCTTACCATTAAGAATATTTTTAGTACCTTCTAAATAGCCTTCATGTTGTTCTGCCCATTGTGCCAATAATTCCAACCGTCCCTGAGCCTTCTGTACATCACTACTCATGCGGTTCAAGGACTTCCGTGCTTCTCGCAACCGCTCTGATGCAGACCGCTCTTCATCAACTAAAGACTTCCTTTTATTAGATAACTCATTAAATTGAGCCTCTAATGATTCGTGTTCAGATTTCGCCAGCCCTAAATTAGATTGAACCTCTTTGATTTCCTCTTCTAAGGTTTCCACTTGAGCAGTAGATTCTGACTTGCGTCCCTCTAAGTTTCTCAATGTAGCTTTAGCCGTTTCAATGCTTGCCACTAAGTCCAATTGGCGCTGTTGATATGCTTGTCTATCACTTTCTAAAGACTTCCAAGATGATTGCTCTGCATCTAATTGAGCAACCGCTTTATTGTAATTATCTTCTAAGGTTATGAATTGAGTACGTTCAGATTCTAATTGAGCCGTTTCATTCTCAATTAGTCGCTCTAGAATGAGCAACTGTTGCTCTTCGCCTTTTTTAGACGCCTCTGCTTCGCTAATGCGCAATGATGTATCTTCTACTTCGCGCTTTGTGGTACGCAGCTGCTCCTCTAAAAGAGTAACAGTACCATTAATGCGCTCTTCTTCCCGTTGCTTTTCACTAAACTGTGCTTCCCAAGCTTTTAATTGTTCTTGATCTTTAGCATTTTCAGCCTGTAATGAATGACGACGAGCATCAAGTGTGGATAATTGTGTTTGTAATTCAATTTCCTCATCTTTCAACGCAATGTTGTCATTTTCTGCACGGGTTAATAAACGATCAGCCGTCTTATAATTGTGAAAGCCGATTACACCATCGTATTCGCGTTTACTACGGCTTAATGCCATATATTTTCTTGTAGTTTCCGCTTTTTCTGCAAGAGGCTCTAGTTGTTCCTCAATAGTGGCCATAATATCGCGAATACGTTCCATATTACGATCTGTGCTGGCAATACGTCGCAAAGCATCTTCTTTGTTAATTTTAAAACGAGAAATACCTGCTACATCTTCAAAAATGAGGCGCCGTTCTTCAGGTTTACTATTAAGAATAGCATCGATACGATTTTGCCCAATGATGGCCATCGAATCTTTACCTAGACCCGTATCGGCTAATAACAAATGAATATCCTTTAGACGGCATGTCCGTTTATTGATAAGGAATTCACTTTCACCAGTACGATAAATACGACGTGTAATGGCCACCTCTTGCATGTCTACATCGAGTTGACCATCTGCATTATCAAATACAAGGGTAACCTCGGCAGCACTCATCGGCTTTCGTTTTTCCGTGCCAGAGAAGATGATATCCTCCGCGCGTTGGCCCCGTAAATTACGCACATTGGATTCCCCTAAAACCCATTTCATAGCATCCGTAATATTACTTTTACCACTCCCGTTAGGACCAATAACGGCAGTCATCCCTGGGGAGAATTTTACAACTGTTTTATCAGCAAAGGATTTAAACCCTTTTAATTCTAGCCGCAGTAATTGCATGACTGCCTCCTTTCTAAGTATAACCCCATTAAATCATATTTTTAATTATACCACATATACCATGCCATCTATACTGCATTGTACTGTATCAATATCATTATTTTCTCGCCATGTGAAAGTTATATTGCCATATGTTTTTTCAAAATATGTGAGATTCCGTTTCTTTAATCCTCTTACCTTAGACGTAAGGTTTCGTGGGTAAGATATAGTAATAGAACGTATAGGCTTATTAAAATACTCCGTATGCTCATCTAAGCAATGCGCTATGCGTTGTCGCCATTGTTCATTTGTCACTAATTCTCCCATGGCAGGCTCATAAGGACCTGCCAATAAACTATGTCCTGCATCAAGTTCTTCTGTGCTTTGTAGACCCGTTCGAATAACAGTGATCTGATGCGATTCAAACCAGGTCTTTAAAAATGAACAATACTGTAATGCCCGTTCCAATGATAGTGGCTCATATATACCTGCCTTGTATTGTTCTGCTAATTCTGTATTTTCAATAACAAGAACCGGATAAATACGCACAAAATCAGGCCGCAACTGAGAAATCTCAACCGCTGTTTTGATAATCGTATCCCAAGTATCTCCTAAAAGACCTGGCAAGAGTTGCAATCCCACAGTAAATCCAAATTTTCGTAATTGCTTAACTGCTAATTTTACATCATTAGAGGTATGACCACGCTTAGCTAAAGATAAAACGGTATCATCCATAGATTGTACACCGAGCTCTATTGTCTTCATACCATATGAACGTAGTAATTCTAATTGACTATCACTAACAGCATCAGGCCGCGTGGAACAACGAATACCATCAATACGACCCGCTTTTAAAGCTTCATAAGAAGGTAATAGTAATTGTCTTTGTAAGTCTTGATTAATAGCTGAGAAGGAACCACCATAAAAGCAGACTTCCCAGTATTTATCAGATTTAGATTCTCCAACATAGTCTTGAATAGTAGAGGTAATATACTCAGGAGTTAAATATCCTATCCCCGATACTTCTGTAATGCGAGACTGATTGCAAAATGTGCACACATGAGGACACCCTACATGAGGGATAAAAAATGGTATCATACCATATTTCATGAATAAACCTCCTTCCTATTACTGATCTGCTCTTCACGTTTCATGCTATCCTATATTAAATGCCTAATATTAATAGTTCCTATATAAAAAGCGCCTTTCGGCGCTTATTATATAGCAGCCATTAACCGTTCTAATGTCAATTGTGCTGCATGTTGTTCTGCAATTTTTTTACTTTTACCAGTACCTGCCTCGTATGTAACTCCATCGATGGATACCTCCATCATGAAGGTTTTTGCATGATCAGGTCCCGATTCGCTAATAAGATTATAAACGATGTGTTTATCACCATCGCGTTGTACAAATTCTTGTAACAACGTCTTGTAATCTTTTCCGCGCTTACCTTCTAATGCTTGTTTAAGGTTAGGAGCTAAATAATGTAAAACAAACTCCATTACTGTTGTATAGTCTGTCGTAATATATAGCGCACCGATTAAGGATTCAAATGTGTCAGCCAATATGGATTTTCTATCACTACCTCCAGAGGACTTTTCCCCATGGCCCAGTAATAAATAATCACCTAAATGCAATGTACGACTAACGGTAGCTAATGAATCTTCACAAACTGTAGCCGCCTTAATCTTAGTTAAATTACCTTCAGACATATCTGGATATGTTTTAAATAAATATTCACCGATAATTAAATCCAATACAGCATCACCTAAGAATTCTAAGCGTTGGTTATGATGAATATGCTTAGATTTATGTTCATTCGCATAAGATGTATGAGTAAAAGCACAATCTAAAATAGAGCTATCAATATTGGGTATATGTAAACGACTAACAAGCTCATGAAGAGAATCTTCACGAGCTTGTGTCATTATAGTATTCTTATGCGATACGTTCCGCCCCATTAGTCTTCATAACGGCGAACACAAAGTGTACCGTTATGACCACCAAAACCAAAGGAGTTGGAAAGAGCTGCTGTAACATGTAAATCACGAGCACCTTCACGTACATAATCAAGGTCTAAACCTTCATCTGGATTATCACAGTTAATTGTTGGATGAACTTTACCAGTTTCAATAGCCATTGCCATTACGATAGTTTCAATCGCACCAGCAGCGCCCAACAAGTGACCAGTCATGGATTTTGTAGAGTTAACAGCGATATCTTTTGCATGATCGCCGAACAATTCTTTAATAGCCAATGTTTCGTTTTTATCATTCAAGCCGGTAGATGTACCGTGAGCATTGATGTAGTTAATTTCTTTAGGATCAATACCTGCATCTTTAATTGCTAATTCCATACATTTACGAGCTTGTACACCACCAGGAGCTGGAGCAGTGATATGATAAGCATCACCATTAGTACCATAACCTACAACTTCAGCATAGATATGAGCACCACGAGCTTTAGCGTGTTCTAATTCTTCAAGTACTACAATACCAGCACCTTCACCCATAACGAAACCATCGCGGTCTTTATCGAACGGACGAGATGCTTTTGTAGGTTCATCATTGCGTGTAGACATAGCTTTCATAGCAGCGAAACCAGCTACTGCGGCAGGAGAAACAGCTGCTTCAGTACCACCGGCAAACATGATGTCTGCATCGCCACGTTGAATGATGCGGAATGCATCACCAATCGCATTTGTACCAGATGTACATGCTGTTACATCTGTAATAACAGGACCTTTCAAGCCAAGGCGAATGGATACGCGTGCAGAAGACATATTTGCAATCATCATAGGTACCGCAAATGGACTTACACGACCAGGACCTTTTTCAAATAAGGTTGTATACACATCATGAATAGAGTCAATACCGCCGATACCAGTACCAACAACTGTACCACAACGGTCCAAATCTTCTTCATCAAGTGCTAATTTTGCATCATCAGCTGCCAAAACAGCTGCACCAATTGCAAATTCAACGGAACGGTCCATACGGCGAGCTTCTTTTTTATCTACGCCATATTGAGTAATATCAAAGTCTTTTACTTCACCTGCAATGCGTGTTGCATAGTCAGATGCATCAAAGCGTGTAATTGGGCCAATACCAGATTTACCCTCTAACAACGCATTGTAGAAATTTTCTTTACCGATACCTACCGGAGTAATTGCTCCTAAGCCAGTAATTACTACACGTTTTTCCAATTATTCCACCTCTTATAGCTATATAGCCCCTTTAATTAATCGATTTCTGCTACTTGTTGTTTTAACTGTGCAAAAATATCTTTAACTGGCATAATCTTATCGACTTTTCTCATATTATTGCCAGAGAATACTAACCCCGTTTCAACATCACCTTGTTGTGCTCTAGATAAAGCACGGATGATGCAGAATTTATGGGAACAATGTTTTAAACAATTGTCACATACTGTTGGTGGCGCTACAGTGCCATCAAGAACAGATTCAGCAAATTTATTTTTAATAGCTTGGCCAGGTAATCCTACTGGACTTTGAATCAATACAATATCCTCAGGATTTGTAGCACGCACATACATTTTTTTCAATTCATCAGATGCATTGCATTCATCAGAAGCAGCAAAACGACTGCCCATTTGAACGCCATTAGCACCTAATTTAAACATATCTACGATATCCTTGCCATCCAAAACACCACCAGCAGCAATAACTGGAATATTTTTAACGGCTGCTACAACTTCTGGTACGATTTCACGAGCAGAACGATCTGTTCCCAAGTGACCACCAGCTTCGCTACCTTCTACAATAACTGCAGCGGCACCTAAACCTTCAGAAATGCGCGCTAATTTTGCAGAAGAAACAATAGGTACGATTGGAGTACCAGACTCTTTACCCATTGCGAACATATCTCTTGAAAAACCGGCACCTGCCACAACAAGATCAATGCCCTCTTCGATGGCAGTTTTTACAAGTCCCGCAAATTGCGTTGCTGCTACCATCGCATTTATACCAATAATACCCGTAGGTGATAATTTTCTAGCTAATTGTATTTCATATCTTAATTCATCAAAAGGCAATCCAGATGCTGCAATAAGACCAATACCGCCTTCATTTGCAACGGCTGCTGCCAACCGAGCTGTAGACAATCTAATCGCCATACCACCTTGAATAATAGGTACTTTGGCCACTAGATTCCCAATGCGAAGTTCAGGGAGCTTCACTATCAATTCCTCCTGTAAATAAAACCGGTTTGGGGAGCCACTCGGCCCCCCGCACGGCTGAATTGTCAGCTATACAGCTTATTTAGCAGAATCAATATATTCTACTGTATCCTTAACGGTTTTGATTTTTTCTGCAACGTCGTCAGGGATTTCAACATTGAATTCTTCTTCGAATGCCATGATCAATTCAACGATATCCAAGGAGTCAGCGCCTAAGTCGTCGATGAATGTAGAATCAATGGTAACTTCAGCTTCATCAACGCCTAATTGTTCCACAACGATTGCTTTAACTTTATCGAAAGTGCTCATTAGTGGTTCACCTCCTTTCAAATGAGATTTATATATAGTCTAATTTTGTAACTACATTACCATGCCGCCATCTACATTGATGACTTGACCTGTAATATAGCTAGCAAAATCACTAGCAAGGAATGTTGTTACGGCAGCCACTTCTTCAGCCTTAGCCATACGACCCAAAGGAATTTGTGTTACCATAGCTTCTTTTACCTTTTCAGGCAATACATCGGTCATATCAGTATTGATAAAACCAGGTGCGATTGCATTAACTGTGATACCACGGCTAGCTAACTCTTTTGCACAAGATTTAGTAAAACCAATTACACCAGCTTTAGAAGCTGCATAGTTAGCTTGACCAGCATTACCCATCAAACCAACAACAGAAGTCATGTTAATAATATGACCAGCACGTTGTTTCATCATGATTTTGGATACTGCTTTTGTTACCAAATATACACCTTTGAGGTTGATATCGATAACGGCATCAAAGTCTTCGTCTTTCATACGCATAAGCAAACCATCACGAGTGATACCTGCATTATTTACTAAAATATCGATGTGACCAAATGTTTTATGCGTTTCTTCAACCATTGCTGCTACTTCTTCAGCATTTGCAACATTGGCTTTAATTTTAATCGCTTTGCGACCCAATGCTAAGATAGCGTCCACTGTTTCTTGAGCAGCAGCTTCACTGCCACTATAGTTAACAGCAACATCAGCACCAGATTGTGCAAGTTGAATAGCAACGGCGCGACCGATACCACGAGAGGCGCCAGTTACGAGAGCTACTTTACCCTCTAAGTGCATTTTATCGAACCCCCTTTAAAAATTCAAGCGTTTTCTCTAAGGATGGAATGTCTTCTACATTAGCTAATTCCATTTCTTTATTGATCTTTTTAGTGAAGCCTGTTAATACTTTGCCAGGACCAACTTCTACAAAGCGAGTTACACCGAAGTTAACCATTTCTGCAACACAGTCTTCCCACAATACAGGATTAGCAGCTTGAGTAACTAAAGAGTCTTTAATATCACTAGCATTAGTCAAAATTTTGCCAGTTACATTAGCTACTACTGGGATGTTAGCATCGTTAACTTGAATTTTATCTAACTCTTCTTTCAAACGAGCTGCTGCAGGTTCCATAAGACGACTATGGAATGGAGCACTTACAGGAAGCATAACAGCACGTTTTGCACCAGCTTCTTTCATTTTTTCAGCTGCTGTTTCTACGGCAGCTGTTTCACCAGCGATTACGATTTGACCAGGGCAGTTAAAGTTTACAGCTTGTACAGAACCAACTATATCATTAACTTGTTGGCAAATCTCAACAACTTGTTCTCTTGGCAATGCTAGAATAGCCGCCATAGCACCCTTGCCCAATGGTACAGCTTCTTGCATATATTCACCACGTTTATGAACTACATACACAGCATCCTTAAAATCAAGAACACCGGCAGCTACCAATGCACTATATTCACCTAAGCTATGACCACCCACAATATCAGGTGTAAAGCCATTTTCTTTCAATACTTCGTAACAAGCTACAGAAGCTGTCAAAATAGCTGGTTGTGTATTAGCAGTCTTAACTAACTCAGTATCTGGACCTTCAAAACATAACTTAGAAATAGAATAGCCTAATGCTTCATCAGCTTCTTCAAAGCGTTGTTTAACAATAGGGTATGCATTATACAAATCTTGTAACATGCCTACTTTTTGGGATCCTTGACCTGGAAATACGAATGCAGTTTTCATAGGATGGCCTCCTTATTTGCCAAAAGTTTGTAGATTTTTAATCACTGTTTCAGCTTCTGTCATAATGTCTGTAATAATTTCTTTACAAGGTTTCACATCGTGTAGCATACCTGCGATTTGACCAATCATAACGGAACCTTCTTTTACATCACCTTCAATAGCGGCTTTACGAAGTGTACCTGCACCAAGACTTTCTAATTCTTCCTTGGAACCACCACTGAATTCAAGATTTTTATATTTATGTGCTAATTGATTGTCAATAATTCGAACTGGATGACCTGTTGTAAGACCAGTCATAACAGTAGAACGATCTTTTGCTTTCAATACAGCGTTTTTATAGTTTTCATGAGCGATACATTCTTCAGATAAGACAAAACGTGTACCCATTTGAACTGCATGTGCACCTAGTGCAAAAGCAGCAGCTACGCCACGACCATCAGCGATACCGCCAGCAGCAATGACTGGAACATCTACAGCATCTACAACTTGTGGTAACAATGCCATTGTTGTAATATCCCCAACATGGCCACCTGATTCTGTACCTTCTGCAATAATCGCATCAATACCACCACGAAGTAAACGTTTAGCTAAAAGAACAGATGCAACCACAGGAATAACCTTTGTGCCAATTTCTTTCAACGCTGGAATATATACACCAGGATTACCTGCACCAGTTGTAATAACAGGAACGCGTTCTTCAACAACGACTTCCATGACTTCTTTTACAAAAGGAGACATAAGCATAATGTTACAACCAAATGGTTTATTTGTACGTTCTTTAACCTTGTGAATTTCATTGCGGAAAACATCCGGAGGCATATGTCCTGCACCAATGATGCCAAGGCCACCAGCTTCGGATACAGCGGATGCAAGTTCTGCGGTCCCTAACCAAGCCATACCACCTTGAAAGATAGGATACTCAATCTGTAACAAATCACAAATATCAGTCTTAATCATCTTGATGTTTCCTCCTTAATACCATTTCAAGACGAGGCTAGCCCAGGTAAGGCCAGCACCAAATCCTGCAAGTGCTACATTATCACCGCGTTTTAAGCAACCTTCACGATTTGCTTCATCCAACGCAATCGCCACTGATGCAGCAGATGTATTACCATACTTATGTAAATTTACAAATACCTTTTCTTTTGGCATATGTAAACGCTTAGCGGCTGAATCGATAATACGAATATTAGCTTGATGTGGGATGAAATAATCTAACTCATCTAAATTCATATTAGCTCGTTCTAAAGATTTTAACGCTGTTTTCCCCATTGTTTTAACAGCAAATTTATATACTTCTGGACCATCCATATGGATGAAAGTCAAGCCTTCTTCAATGCGTTGGTCATTAGCTACAACAGCTGTACCACCAGCTGGTATACACAATGCAGAACCACCAGTACCATCAGCACCTAAGTCCACACCCTTAATACCATAACCTTCTGGGACCTCAGAAACTACGGCAGCACCGGCGCCATCACCAAAGAGAATGCAAGTACCACGATCGTTCCAATTAACGCGGCGAGATAAAATTTCTGCACCTACAACGAGAACATTTTTAAATAATCCAGAAGCGATATAGCTTTGAGCAGTAATCAACCCATACACAAATCCAGAGCATGCAGCTTGCAAATCATAAGCTGCTGCATTTTTCGCACCAAGATTTGCTTGTAACATACATGCGGCAGAAGGAATCACCATATCTGGTGTCAATGTAGCAAAGATAATCATATCGATATCTTCAACATCGAGCTTAGCCATTTGAAGTGCTTTTTTTGCAGCTTCGGTTGCCATATAGGATGTATTCATACCCTCTGGTGCAATGCGTCTTTCTTCAATGCCAGTACGTTCTCTAATCCATTGGTCACTTGTATCAACCATTTTCTCTAGATCAAAGTTCGTTACAACATTATCCGGAAGGAAGCTACCTGTACCAATAATACCGACAGGTTTATTCATCATACTCATATTTTACGGCTCCTTCAATTTCCATTGTTTCTCGAATATGTTCAATAATTTTGCGTTCTACTAAATCGGCTGCAATAGTAATAGCAGTCTTAATTTCTTTAGCTTTTGAACTGCCATGAGCAATCATAAACACACCATTTACACCAAGCAATGGAGCACCACCATTTTCAGTATGGTCCACCTTCTTGGCCATTGGTTTCAACGCTGGTTTGATAAGCAATGCCCCAATTTTAGCTAATATTCCGCCATTCATGATGCTGTCTTTAATGAGCTGTGTCAAACCAGTTACAAGACCTTCTGCAAATTTAAGAATTACATTGCCTACAAAGCCGTCACAAACGACAACATCTACAGTTCCCTTTGGAATATCGCGACCTTCTACATTTCCCTTAAAATTGATAGTTTTCATATTTTCTAAGATAGGATATGTAGCAAGAACAACTTCATTGCCTTTAGTTGCCTCTTCGCCGATATTTAAAAGGCCTACTGTAGGGTTTTCTTTGCCAAGTAAAAGTTTCGCATACTCAGCCCCCATCAATGCACCTTGTACAAGATGTTTTGGTTTACTATTTGAATTCGCACCGGAATCCAACATAACAGTAATACCATTTACAGTCGGCATTGGCGTGGCAATAACGGGTCTATCGATACCTTTGATACGTCCTAGTCCGAACAATGCGGCTGCTACAGCAGCACCTGTACTGCCTGGTGCAATAACAGCTTCACATTCTTTGCTTCTAACCAAAGATGTAGCCACTACAACGGAGGCATCCTTCTTCTTGCGCAATGCTTGTCCAGGATGTTCATCCATTCCAATTACTTGACTCGCATGATACACAGATATGCGAGGATTATTCATTTCATTATTATCTTCTAAAATTTTGAATATTTGAGTTTTATCGCCTACGAGAACCACATCAATATGTTCAGTTTCCCGCACTGCTTCCAAGGCGCCTAAGACGATTTCCAAGGGAGCAAAATCACCACCCATGGCGTCAATTGCAATTTTCATATACTACACCCGATTCTCCACAGACTCCATGATAAATTTAGCTCTAAATACTTCTTTTATTTTATCTCTAATTATAACCCAAATAAAGTATTTATCTCCACGACGACGAACAATTTCTGCTTTCGCCACCAAATTAGTACCAGACTCTACTGGATTTTTATATTTAATATTCCCTACCTCTGCAGAGCAAAGGGTTGACCCCATAACTAACTTAGCTAAGGAATTTGCTTGAGCATACAAATACTGCGGATCAATATAACCAAAACGATCTTCCATCTCTGGCGTCGTATGTAACATAGATAACGCTTGTTTGCCTTCCGTTACATCGATAAGTTCGCCTACAATTTCATGCTGTATTGGTTCCGGTTGTTCATCCTGCGCATGTTCAGTAGCCATAGCCTTAATCCGTTCACGCAATTCAGGAATCCCCAATTCTAATCGATCAAGTCGAATTGTAGGTACACTGACACCAAAGTGCGATGCCAACTCTTCATCAGTAAGAAAAGGCGTAATATTCAGTTTTTCAGTTAACTGTTTCTGTCTTTCTTGCTTCTTCAACCTACTCATGGGACCACCTTTTATGACCTAGTATTAATATTACATCTTAAGTATATATAATAATTCCCAGGTTGGCAAGGTTTTTCATACATATAGTGCTATATTTTCTGGTAATATACCAAATATTGTTCTTATTTTAGATTTCGTTAATATTTTATATAAGATATTGGGTATTATGATAATAGATTTTGAAGCGACACATCTATTTTTACATAGTAAAAAACACCTACACTAAAAGTGTAGGTGTTTTACACGCTCAATTAGGCTTTTGCGACTACTTGTTCACCTTTATAGTGACCACATGTAGGGCAAACACGATGAGGCATCATAGGTTCGTGGCATTGTGGACATGCTACATAACCAGGAGCTTCTAATTTCCAGTTTGCACGACGACGATCGCGACGGCATTTGGATAATCTACGCTTAGGTACTGCCATTATCTGCACCTCCTTAGTACAATCATTAGGATAGTCTATCATCTTTCTCATCAAGCAAAGCACGTAACTCTGCAAATCGAGGATCCACCACAAAGGATTCACAAGAACAAGGTGAAACATTCAAATTTGCTCCGCAATGAACGCACAATCCTTTGCAATCATCCTGACATAACACTTGAGAGGGCTCATTGATGATTAATGTATCCCGAATCAGTTCGGTTAAGTCAATTTCCTCTCCATCAAAAGGAATCACATCTTCATCGGCATCTCGAGAATCACTAAAGATTTCCTCAAAGGAATCGTTACGCTCATGTTCCGTAATCGTGAGACAACGTGAACATTCGTAATCACCTTTAGATGTAATCGAACCTTGAACGATGTAGTTTTGACCATCAAACCAAAACTCACCACTAATAGTTATATCATGACGGCTCCAAGGAAAAGCAACTACGTCACTACCAAGTTCTTCACTCGGCATCGTATAGCTATAAGGAAATTTCTTTCCTATATGTTCTTTTGCTTGCTCTACTTGCAGTTTCATAATCTTACCTCGACTTATAATATTATAAACATGACAGTGTGCTTTGTCAAATAAAAAAGGCTATCTCAATAATGCTTAAGATAGCCTTTCTAATGTATCAATTACATTTTTTCGAATTGATCTTTGCCAAC
>FLSB01000114.1_pt1 | contig 15437 bp, 16 predicted proteins | sample 1550551 | NCBI WGS metagenome assembly FLSB01 (sample SAMEA4031774, study PRJEB14383) | metagenome | biome: human; feature: oral; material: saliva | place: Philippines | collected 2014 | reverse complement strand
ATTTTAATACTATGATATTCATTGTCAATATATATTTTTAAAAAATTATTTTATTCTTACCAGGAATAAAAATGTTAATATACTTTGTTTTTCAAGGCTTAATCATTATTCCTCCAGTTTATTCAATTCCTAATAATAATAACCGATATCTGTTTTGTTTTCATTTGCACACATTTTATACAAATAAAATACATCTTTTATGTCTATCGATCATAACCATTTATTAAACGGATAGCTCGCACAGCCCTATAAGACTCCCACTCTAGTGAACGCTCCCTAAAGAGAGTATACCGAATACTCCGACGACCACTCTATTACAGGCAGCCCGCTACTCGAAGCTTTTTTCTGCCTATTCTACCGGCTTATCGTTTCTACGTAGCAACCTCTTCGATTCCCATACTTGTACTTAAGGCGGGTATGTCTATCAAATATCATGTACGTCTACTCTTCAAATACACCATGAAACTCGACGCACTCATATGTGAGAGTATGATTATCAACATATAAATATGCTCCAAGTAGCATTCCGCTTCTAATATATCTACATAGTTTCTTGTGCATAAAATTTTCCTATATTACTTCTTAATTTTTATGTATAATCTGTCTGCGATACTTGGGTGCAAACACAACGTGATATTTACATCTCCATTTGCTATGTGATAAGCTTTGTACGTCATTCATTGACATAAAACCTCCTCTTTGTACAATAATGTGGTTGCCAGACCGCTATCATTGCACCACGGGGAGATTCTTTCCTTCTCTATAAGAATATTTTTGCCACCCCCCAGTTTAACTGGGAAGGGGCATGCTCATTGGGCGTACAAAAACACCCTCCCAATCAGTTACCTGACCGGGAGGGCATTTCTCTAATAAATTTTACTTTCCATTTTTCAAGGCTTCAAGAGCTTGTCTTAATGCTTCATTTTCTTTACGCAATTCCGCAACTTGCTGTGTCAACGCATATAATTGGTTGCCCGTTACGACGTCGTTCGAGCCGAAGGCCACGGTCCCGTCGGCAACATGGGTTATCTTTCGAATCCCCTTGTCACTGCCGACGGATACTGTATTAACCGTATCGGCAATACTGCCCGCCCCGAGTGCCACACTGTTATCTGCCGTAACGGAGGCTCCATGGCCCAAGGATAATCCATCTTCCGCCTTAACAGCCGCTTTATTGCCGAATGCCGCTGCATAGTTTCCTTTAGCTTTAGCTCCCGCCCCTACAGCTGTTCCGTTTTTAGACGTATTCGTGTTCAAGCCGAAGTCTGTCCGTTCGCCGCGAATGACAACACGAGCCGTCGCAGGTGAATCGGGTTTCAAATTATCGGGTACTCGCCTTCCTTCTCTTTCAGGATAAGACAGAGGTCCGTAATTTTGATCCGGCGTAATCATAATGCTGGCCCCTGCCGTCGCATCTACACGAACCCGCCCGGCCGCTTCCGTCCCGGTTGCCCCACCGATACTGATAACCGCACTCGGGTCGGCAAATTGAGTTCCCGCAGCCAATCCCGTAATAGCCGAAAAACAAAGACCTGCAATTAAGCCGACCGACGTTACCTTACGTAGTTTCATAACAATCACCCTCCACTCGCTATTCATTAATTATTCTCAAGTAATTATAGCAAGTTCAGACAGCTAAATAAAGTATACGTATAATCTCTTGCTCTCTCTTATATATTGAAAATTCTTCCAAATAGGATGCGTACCACTAGTAATGCCAATCATTTCATACCTATCAGCACCCATAATAGAAATATTTAAAAAGCTACCCGTTACAAAATAACTGTGCTACGTAACGGGTAGCTTTAATTTCTTCCACCTATTCTTGAGGAGGTCGAACTGAGATACTCTGTGCGCCTTCAATTTCCAACCATTTGCTCAATAAAAAAGACTTAAGTTGAATACGAATTGATTCATTCCCCATTTTCAATTTCAAGTTTTTAGGGTACCAAATTTTTACACCATTGATACTTACTTGGTTTAGATTCTTAATTTCTGCAGGACTCCTCAACTCAACAATCGGCACGTAGGTTCCCCAAACTCGATCTCCAACGCAAGAACAACCGCCGCCAGAAGGCTCGAACGTGAATGTAATTACAATGTCTTTCCCTGTTTTTAAAATATATTTTTTTGCCTCTTCTGTAATAAAAAACATTATTAAGGCCTCCAAAACACAGGTAATATTATCAACTCTAATGATTAGCTATTCACATTTCTCCAACTAAACAATCGCTCAACAACGTTATACGCATCACGACTAATCCAATCGGATAGCATCGCTTCACTTCTAACCACAAAATCGACTTCTTCTTTCTGCCTAGAGCCAATACACATTGAAAGAACGCTATTCACTTCTTTCCAAACACATGCCATTGATTTTGGATTGTTTCCCATGCAAATCAAAAGTTTATTAAAGAAAATCTTATCGTACTCATCATATTCAAAAAATTTCTCCCAACGAGCTAAGACCTCATTCTCAGATAATCCCGTTTTTTCCTGAATTAGGCCTTTTTGCCCTCCCAATAAAAGAAGCAAACAAGACATATATGCCTTGAGGCCATTTGAAAGCTGTTGTTTCACTTCAGAGAAATGTATGCTTCGTCTCCATCTGTAATCCTGTGTTGTATCATTATTATTTAAATAATGAGTTACACCGTCATAAGCAGATACGGCACAAATCATAAAAAACTTCTTTACAGCTTCATTATCAGCATTAGTGCTGATATTCATAAGATACCTCTTCGTAAAACCCTTACAAAGATCTCTTCTATCAAAACGGGTTAATCTTTTGAACAAATTCTCTATGTGCTTCATGGCAGTTTTCCCCATATTAATGATATTATTCGTCCTGCTGTTCCGATTCAATTTCTTGTTTAGCTGCGATATTAAATAACGGATCAGCTTTTAAATTATACTCAGACAGTTTCCGCTTAAACATATTTTTTCCATATACAAGTGCACATAAAATTAACCCAACAATTAATGCATATGCAGCTCCTCGAGACACTAAAACTCCACCGATAACACCTGCAACACCCAAGTCATTATAGGTTTTAGCTCTTAAAACACCCACTCGCACTGCCACATATCCTTGAATTAACATGGTTAATGCTAATGCTATAGGCAATACCGGTTTAACAAAGCTTACAATCGGAGACAACCAATAGCCCGTAAAAGTGCCTAGCCGGAAAGATGCAACGCCGCCAATTAAGCTATCCATTGCTTCTCGTCCATGTTTATAGCGTTCACAGATAACGACTTGCATAGCCGCCCATAAGGGGCCACACATAGAAATATCCGGGCCGAACAATGACATAACTGTGTTTCTAGCTCCAACAATAACGTTATTCCGATTGGCATCAAAATGAATGTTTTCGTCTCCATCTCGATATTCACGAGCTTCATCAATCAAGGCATCTGCCTGAATTAGTTCTCCAAACAAGACAACGTAAACCGCTAAAACCAACGGAATGGCATCAACATAATACATTAATCCAGGAAAGCCTACACGAGATCCAAACGGACTCCATTCAGTGATGACTTCGTAAAATTGAGGATGAGTAAAGCCCCACTCAATTGTAGGCCACGGTAATTCACCCACTAACGGTGCAACAATAACTGCCAATAACATTGCCGGAAGAAGACCTAAGTCAGACACGACTCTGAAGACCCGATTGGATTTCATAATACTTTTAAAATGGTTGCTAAAAGAAAGATAAAAAGCAAACCCAACAGCTATGGCAATAGTCCAGGGATACTTATCAAAACTACCACCAGCATTAAATACTAGTCTAACAGCTGCGATTCCCGCACCAATCAGAATTCCGGCCTTCAATGCATCCGGTACCAAATCCACCACTCTTTTCGCAAGTCCAGTTGCTCCTAATATGAAAGTAACTATCCCCAACTCCATTTCAAATGCAATTAAAGCATGCATGCGTTCAACACCTTCTACCGGATAGGACTGTAACCAAAGCAACAGTAACGGAATCGCCGGTGTAATCCAGCCGGGAACTACCGGGTCTCCAAGATGCGCATGCCAACAATAAAGAAACCCATTCATAATAACAATTGTTATGGCAACCTCAAAAGGCATTCCCAAGTATTCTTGCAAAACAGGTATAATCCCTAAACAAACTGCACACAGCAACAATCCCTGTACATAATCCGGCCATTCGAACCGATAATGGATAAACGGTAATCGAAGTACCAGTCCAAATACATGTAAATTAATTCCGGGCTGAATATCTCCACTTTGTCTTTTGTATATAGGCCCAAACATAGTATAAATACACCTCCGTTTAAAATGGTCTTATTGCTAAAAACTACATCCAAACCTTCGTTCAAACTCTTCAATTAAACCAACCTTAAAATCAGGGTGGGCAATCTCAATTAAACTTCTAGCTCTCTGTTTTAGCGTCTTACCTTTTAATGCAGCAATACCAAATTCAGTGACAACATAGTCCACATCATTTCTAGATGTAGTTACGGCAGCCCCAAAATCTAATGTGGCACAAATTTTTGACATCTTTCCGTTACCAGCTGTTGAAGCCATTGCAATAATAGCCTTTCCACCACGAGCTCTGGATGCGCCCCTGATAAAATCTACTTGCCCACCAACTCCACTAAACTGTTTCGTACCAATCATTTCTGCATTTACTTGCCCCATCAAGTCTACTTGCATTGCCGAGTTAATGCTAACTATATTATCGATTTGAGATACTACAAACGGATCGTTAGTATAATCTACCGGGCGAATTAGAACATCCTCGTTTTGATTTACAAAATCATACAGCTTTTTTGTCCCCATCAAGAAACATGCCGTAAGCTTCCCTTTATCAATAGACTTTTCAGTGTTGGTAATAACCCCTTTATTAAATAAATCTACTACTCCATCAGAAAACATCTCAGAATGAATTCCTAGGTTCTGTTTGTTTCCTAAAAACGAAAGAACTGCATCCGGGATAGCCCCAATTCCAAGTTGTAGAGTATCACCATCTTGAATAAGTGATGCAACATATTCTCCAATTTTCCTTTCAGTATCGCCAATAGCCGGCGGTCTTAATTCAATAAGCGGCTCATCATAAAGAACCAAATAGTCGATATCCCGAATATTAATCTTATTCCCATAAGTATAGGGCATCTCTTTATTTACCTGTGCAATAATTAATTTAGCCATCTCTGCCGCAGGTTGCGTGTAATCAACCGATATGCCAAAGCTGCAATCTCCATTTTCATCAGGAGGGGTTATCTGTAAAAAGACAACGTCCACATTCAAAAGATTTTCATGAAATAACTTCGGCACTTCATGAAAAAATACCGGGGTATAATCAGCTTGGCCTCTTTCCACGGCCTTTCGAGTAGATCCCCCGACAAATAAAGCATTATGCTTAAAATGCTTTTCCATCCCAACATCGCAATAAGGAGCACTACCCATAGCAACCATATGTATAATTTCTACATTTTCTAAACGATCTGCTTGATTAACGAGGGCTTTAGTTAATACCTGGGATTCTCCACATGCATGAGCAAAGACAATCGAATCCCCAGATTTAACATGACTAACAGCCTCATCCGCCGTCACAATTTTTGACTTATATTCGGTCATCCATTCTTGCATAAGCCATCTACCTCCTTACAGTTAGTTTATAGATGAAGATTTGTGGCTATTCATCTAAATAGCCACAAATCTTCCAAAATAAATTATTCTTCAATTTGTGCAATGCTCTTAGCCAAAGCCTTCTTCATTCGAAGATTACCTTGACGTGCAATCATTATTCTCTGTGCCTGAGGTGACCCCGCTCCATGCATAGACTCCGTTCTATAACCAACTGCAGCCGTGCCCAAACAAAGGTTTTCAATCAAACGCAAAATTTTCAGACGATTTCTTGTACTAACAGTATTTACACCACGCAAATACTTATCCACATACTGCCCAATTTTAGGATCCTCTAAGTCTTTTTCAGACGGGGCCGTAACCATAAGACCACCAGCAATATCTTCAGCCAATCTTACAATTTCATACGGGAACCTAGTAACATTTTGTTTGCATACATTAGCCAAAAGTAAGTCTATTAAAAAGTTACCAGATTCAGTTTTGGTTCCTAAGGCTGAGCAAGCGATTCCACAAGCATATAAAGTTTCATTTAAATGTTGCATTTCGATAATCTTATCTTTAATATGAGAAGCTTTAGGACAACCATTATAGTCCGCAGCAACAGCTGCTGCTCCAATCAATACATCTCCTACACCAACCTTGCACCCTCCGTACGATTGTCTATGATATCCGGCAAAACGTTCAACAAGTACACCTGCATATTCAAATTCTCCATTTAAGAAAATTCGATCGTTAGGGATAAATACATCATCAAAAACTACAAGAGCTTCTGTACCACCAAATTCCGGATTCCCAGTATCCATCGCTGAACCTTCTAACTTCCTAGTATCACAAGATTGTCTACCAACAATCATAAAAATACCTTTTTCATCAGTAGGACACGCAAAAGACACTGCGTAATCTCTATCATCTTCACCCATTGCAATTGTAGGCATAACAATAACTTGATGCGAATTAATAAATCCCGTTTGGTGGGCTTTCGCACCTCTAACTACAATGCCATCTTCCCGCCGTTCAACTATATGTAAAAACAAATCGGGATCTTCTTGTTGATGAGGGGCAAGTCCTCTATCTCCTTTAGGATCTGTCATAGCCCCATCAACAGTTAAATCTTGTTCTTGTACAAATTTCAAGAATTTCATAAAATTCTCATGATAATTTGTCCCGTATTTTTTATCGATATCAAATGTTGTTGAAAAAACGGCATTAAATGCATCCATACCTACGCACCGTTGGAAACAAGCCGCTGTTTTCTGTCCTAACAGCCGTTGCATTTTCACTTTATTCATCAAATCTTCTGTACTCTGGTGAATATGTGTAAAGCGATTAATTCTTTCATGCGTATACGGGGACTCAACCGTCATAAGTTCCTGATATTCCGGTTTCTGTGCCAAATCATATGTCATCTTCACAGAATTTAAAGACGGTCTTAAAATAGGATTATCTACTACATTTTCAATTTGTTCTCCAAACATGTACACCTTTAAATCCAACTTTCTCATACTTTCAACATACTGTTCGCCTGTCATCAATGCCATAATTCCTCATCCTTTCAAAAATATATTAAAAGATACAACGGTTATCTTTATACAAGCAAATACCGTGCCAACTATTTTTACTTGCTTTTTTCTATCTCTATTCCATATTGTTACCTATTTAATGATTTATTTTATATTGATAATGGGCCTACGGATTCAATATATTAAAAAGGGCATTGGGGAATTAGCCCTTCTTGTTCCAAAAATGAAACGCATATCTATGTTATTGTTTCATTTTTAGCCTGCCTACGGGTATTTATTTATGATTATTAGTTTGTATTGATTTTCCTGTTCATTTTATTCTTTGCAGGGTAAAAAAACATACATATACTTTAAACATTCCACTATCTAGAGGCAAAATAAGTTTATATATTTTTGATTACTTGGCACTATTTTTGCATTCATATTAATAAAGGAGTGATAAATTATGAATTTAAATATTTCTATGATTGAAGATGTTTTAAATCGCGAGGTTAGGCCGTTATTATCACAACACCACGGAAATATTATCATACTCTCTTATGAATCAAATATTTTAAAGTTCCGTTTAACAGGAAAGTGCTGTAATTGTCCTTCAGCTAAAACCACTACAGAAGAAATAATATCAGAGAAAGTAAGAAGTGCTTTCCCTGATATTAAAGAAGTTATCCTTGTTAATGAGGTTAATCCTGACTTACTTTTAATGGCTAAAAAACTCCTAAATAAAGAACGGAGCCAATCCCTATGAGATTAGGCATAAAGTACTGTGGAGGCTGCAATAGTCGCTATGATCGAGTAGCAGAAACACAAAAATTATTAAGACATTTTTCAAGCTGGGACATTTCTTATGATACAAATATCTTCTGTGATATTTGGGCCCTCATATGCGGTTGTCCCGCTCATTGCCCGGTAAATAATCTCCCCGTTGCAAAATTGAAAGTTTTTATCATAGATTCCCCCCGAAAATTTTCTACACTTGCTGCATATATGAAACAGGTAGAAACAATGCCCATTGCAGAGGTTCCTCCGATAAAAAATAAGTTGATTACAGTTAAACTGTCTTTAAAAGAATACTTTAAGAGTGTAAGTATTTTAAATACCGACCTCCCGATTCTCGACTTTCGTACCCATTTAATCGATGCGTTGATATATTCAGTCGTGCTTAAACAGTTGAATTTAACTACTTCTTCACTTACAAAGAAAGTAGTCCAATATTACAAGTCACTGCCTATCGACGGAGAACTTATTTTATCTATACAGTATATAAGCACGTCCGCCTGTTTATTTATAAAGTGTACCGATATGGGTAACGACTTAATTTGTAACTGTAAATTCCAATTAAAAAATAGAGCTTAAATAAAAGGAGTGTTTTTTGTGAATAATAAAAAAATCTATAATAAAATTTTTATGAGTACTTTTAAGCTAGAGGAGAACGAACTTGCCGGTCTAAAATATCGCTCAATTCCCCTCTGGGATTCTTTAGGTCATATGTTATTAATGGAAAGCATTGAAGACGCTTTCAACATCTCAATTGAAACTCCGGATATGCTAGCTTTTTCATCCTATGAAAAAGGAATGGAAATTCTAGCTGAATACGGAGTAACAATCTGATGATTATCCCGCTTTGTCCTCAAATCCACTGCATAACCGACGAGCTTACTACTAGTAACTGTTATATATTAACCCAGCATAACCACACTATAATTATTGACCCTAATATCTTTTCCTCAATAGATACCTATCTCATAAGGCATCATTCCAAGCCCGACTTAGTTATTCTTACTCACGAACATTGCGATCACATAAGTGGATTAAATGAGCTAAGAGAAAAATATCCTATTTCAGTCATCGCTAGCACACACTGCAGTCAAGGAATCCAAGATCCAACCGCTAATATGACTCGAATTATGGAATCTTACCTATATTTTCAAAGTCAAGGAAAAACTTTAGTAACATACCCCAAGTTCACATGTAAACCTGCTGATATTTGTTTCGAAGATCGATATACATTCTTTTGGAAAAACCATAAAATAAACATATATAGGGTCCCCGGCCATACTCCTGGAAGTTGCTATATCGATTGGGACAATAATATGTTCTTTACCGGTGATTATTTGATTAAGGATGAGCCCGTTATTACCCGTTTACCAGGTGGAAATTCTGAAGAATATCACAAAATAGGTCTAAAATTATTAGCTAATATACCCACTCATGCATTAATTTATCCGGGGCATGGAATGTCTTATAGATTAACTTCAAAGGACAGAGTGAATTATGGACTATAATATATTCAAGAACTCTCCCCCCTACTCTTGGAACCAAGAGAAAAAGGAGAAAATATATACTACATTCTTGAAAGAACTAACACAATATCATAAAACTAAATGTCCAACTTATAATCGAATGAGCTCGTTCTGGGAACCACATTCGCCCACCACCTTGGAATCTATCCCCTATCTTCCGGTCCAACTTTTTAAAATGCAAGAGTTAAAAAGTATCCCCACTAACGCTATATTTAAGACTCTTACATCTTCTGGAACTAGTGGACAATCCGTATCCAAAGTATTCCTAGATTGTAAAACTGCTGAACTACAACAACAAGCTTTACAAAGTATTGTCCAAGACTTCCTTGGCAAAAATAGAATACCAATGTTGATTATTGATAGTCCTAATATTTTTAAAGATAGAGACCTGTTTTCAGCCAGAGGTGCCGCAATCTTAGGCTTCTCTATATTTGCAAAAAAACATGTCTTTGCATTAAAGGCCTCTAACGAAGAGCCCGATTTTAATATAATTTATGATTTTTTACAAAAATACGGTCATGCCCCCTTTCTAATATTTGGATTTACTTCCCTAATCTGGTCAACTTTTTCCTTATCTTTTCCTTCTCACTTAATATCCAATTTTTCAAACGCGATCTTAATACACGGAGGTGGCTGGAAACGCCTTGCAGATCAAGCCGTAGATTCCCTTACATTTCGAACGACTCTATCACATAACTTAGGTACAAAAAAAATTTACAACTACTATGGGATGTCAGAACAGACTGGTTCTATATTTATGGAATGTGAATATGGTCATTTACATGCAAGCATATACTCAGATATTATTATCAGAGATGCTCTTACTCATAATATTTTACCTTTACAACAAGAAGGCATTATTCAAACCCTGTCACCGTTAGCTTATTCCTATCCGGGACATTCTATCCTTACTGAAGATTTGGGGAAAATTTTAGGTGTTGACAATTGTCCCTGCGGGCGATTAGGTAAATATTTTTCCATATCTGGCCGCATCAAACACTCAGAACTTAGGGGGTGTAGCGATGTACAACATTGATAAGACACACAGAATTCAACTGAACGGTACAATCCCATCTAACCACATTAGTCGAGCGATATTCGATAGAACCATTCTAGAATTTATAGAAATATACCGCATGCAGCTAAAAACCGACCCGCAGTTATCGAATATACCTGAATGCATATCTTTAACCTATTGGCTCCGACCACAAAACCTCAATGCCATCAAACAGAATATTAGTTATTTTTCAAAAAGAAAGGGTAAGGGTCTCATCTTTATAGTTCCTCCATCCAACATTCCGCTCTTAGCTTTATATAATTTCTTTATTGCACTTTTAAGTGGAAATAGTGCTATTATACGTATTTCAGAAAAAGCTATTTCAGACCTTACCCCGTATTTAAAAATACTCTATGCTCTTTGGAACCAGAAAAAGTTTCTTTTTTTATCTAAAGAGAATGCATTTATTACATACAATAAAACCACCGATTATTCAGCGAAACTCTCACAAACATGTGATGGCAGAATTATTTGGGGCAGTGACTCTACAATTAACAAAATCCGAACATATGAGATTCCTGCAACGAGTTTTGATATCGCTTTTGGTAACAAGTATTCAATTGCCGTAATTGATGCAAATAACTTATCCCAACTCTCTAAAGATAGCTTCAATCTGTTTGCATACAGACTATACGCTGATATTTATACCTTTGATCAAAATGCTTGTGCGAGTCCTCGTATAATTATTTGGACAAATTATTCTAGCCTAACCAACTTATCAGAGATAAAACAAAAATTATGGCAAAACATTTCAACTGAAGCATATAACTACGACCTAACCCCATATAAAGTTAGCAATAAATATACTTCATCTTGGCAACTTCTTGCTGCTTACAAAGAAATTTCAAGTTTTAGCCATTGGGGAAACTATTTATATGTCTATACCCTCAATAACTATATCTCGAACATCTCAGATATAAATCTAAATTGTGGACAAGTATTTCAATTAGATATGCCCAATATTAGTGATATCACATTATATTTAGATAATCGAGTTCAAACAATTACTACCAACTATCCCCCAGAAATCCTTCGTCATATAATACTTAAATCCTCCTTACCCACAATTAAAAGAATCGTCCCTTTCGGAATGGCCACATCTATGGATATAGTTTGGGATGGAGTTCATCTAATTGAGTGTCAATCCGACATTATTCTATAAGAGGTGATTTTATGTTTTTTGACTTAAATAGTCCTCATAAAGATAGTATTCTCTGTACCGATGAATTCCAGAATTGCTGTACATATAGGGACGCCTTATCACAGGCAACCGTGCTTAGAAAAATTATATCTCCTCGCACATTAGCTATTATCTATTGTAAAAACACTATTGGTTCCCTATTGTCATATATAATATGTTTGCATAATAAGATTGTTCCAATTCTAATAGATGATATGCTTCCTACTAATTTGAAAAATAGATTTATCGAAATATATGAACCTAATTGGATTTTCCAACCTAGCCAATCCGTATCTTCTCTCTCTCTTTATCAACTATATGACTATGGAATCTATAAACACTCATTACGCTCTATTGATATGAACCCTTCTTTAGCATTATTGTTAACAACGTCAGGTAGTACGGGTAGCCCTAAATTAGTTAGGCAAAGCTATCAAAATCTTCAGGCTAATGCCGAATCTATAGACACCTATTTAGAACTTACAAAACAAAGTAGACCAGTAACAACACTTCCCATGCACTATACTTTTGGATTATCAATAATAAACAGCCATTTAAATGTAGGTGCGACAATTTTTTTAACCCAAAAAGATATTTTTACTACTGACTTTTGGGAATACGTGAAAAAAAATAAAATCACATCTATAGCTGGAGTTCCTTTCACATATGAATGCCTTGAACGCTTAAAGTTTACGTCTATGTCCTTGCCCTACTTAGAGCTTTTAACTCAAGCTGGTGGAAAACTAACTGTATCATTACAACAAAAATTCGCAGAATACGCAAAAATAAATAGAAAACGATTTATCATTATGTATGGTCAAACTGAAGCAACTGCCAGAATATCCTATCTACCCTATTTTTATGCACTTAGTAAACTCGGTAGTATCGGCATTGCCATTCCTGGCGGTGCACTTACACTCATTGACGATAATGGCCTCACTATTTTGAACCCCTACCAACAAGGGGAGTTAGTATATTCGGGAGATAATGTTGCACTTGGTTATGCAGAAACTCGTGATGACCTATCTCGTGGTGATGATTGGAATAAATCGCTTTTAACTGGTGACATTGCTTACTTTGATGAAGACCGTTTCTTCTATATTGTCGGTCGTAGAAAAAGGTTTGTAAAAATTCAGGGAAAACGCATAAATTTAGATGAAATAGAAAGTCATCTCAAAGAATATTTTTCCGCTATAGATATTGCCTGCACGGGGACTGACCAAAAGTTATTGGTCTATATCACTTCTACACTTCCCTCCACACAAGATGACATTATTCAAGAAACGCTTAATGCGGTACAATTGCATCCTATTTTTATTAAAGTTATTTCTATCCGTAATATCCCTAAAACAAAGTCTGGAAAAACAGACTACAAATCATTAGAAAAAGACTTACTTGATACTAATTCCTTTTAATTATGATGCCGATAACTGCTTACTTTAGCTAGCGACTATTTATAATTCCTACAACAATATTTTCTATTTGATTTAAACTCACTCAATTTTTATAATAATTTTAAGTGAATTTGAATATTTTATTTATGAATAGGGTGATCATACAATGGTAAAATCCTCTATATTTTCTACAAATTCAGAAGCCGCAGAACGATTAAATGATATTATTGAGCAATCCTTCGATGGAATTTTTATTACGGATGGAAATGCAACAGTCATAAAAATTAATCATGCCTATGAAACAATAACAGGTCTAAGTAAAGAAGATTTATTAGGTCGAAATATGGAAGATCTAGTTAACGAAAAAATAATTTCTCAATCTGGTTCATTAATCGTTAAAGAATCAAAGCAACCAGTAACGTTGCAACAATACTTTAAAACAAAAAAGCAAGCATTGATTACCAGTTCTCCTATTTTTGACAAATCCGGAAATTTAATCATGATTGTAACTAACGTTAGGGATCTAACCGAAATTTACAATTTAAAACAAGCCGTCCGAAAAAAAGAAGAAAAGGTAGAACGTTTAAAATTAGAACTATCACATCTTCAAGACCTTGCTCATACCGAGGAACTAATAATACAGGACGATGCATCATTATCCGTTTTACTTCTAGCCAGAAGAGTTGCCCCATTAGATACAACTGTAATTTTACTTGGTGAAACAGGTGTTGGAAAAGAAGTGCTTGCCCATTATATTTATAAAAATAGTACACGTGCCAATAATAGTTTTATAAAAGTAAATTGCGGAGCCATTCCCCCTGCATTAATAGAAAGTGAACTTTTTGGTTATGATAAAGGGGCTTTCACCGGCGCCAGCTCTACTGGAAAAATGGGTTTATTTGAGTTAGCTAACAAGGGAACTTTATTTCTTGATGAAGTAGGTGAATTACCTAAGGATATGCAAGTAAAATTATTACGAGCCATCCAAGAGCAAGAAATACTTCGTGTGGGAGGCACTAAGGCCATAAAAATAAATACTCGAATTATAGCCGCAACAAATCGAAACTTGGAAGAACTCGTTCAACAAAATAAGTTTCGAGAAGATTTATACTATCGCTTAACAGTCTTTCCTATTTATATTCCACCTTTACGGATACGAAAAAATGACATAGTCCCTTTAGCAAAAACATTCCTAGAGCGACTTAATAAAAAATATGGTTTTAGAAAGTCGTTAACCGCTATATCTCTTCAATTGCTTCATGAATATAATTGGCCAGGCAATATTCGTGAATTAAAAAATGTAATTGAACGTGCTGTTGTTATAAGTACAAAAGATGAAATAACTCCACACGATTTACACATACATGTACATGGTGGTTTAAACGAAAAGCCCTTGTCTACAAAAGAAAAAGCAACTCCACTACCAGAAAATCTCAAAGAAACTCTAGAATCCATCGAATATAATTACCTTAAAAGTGCCTATGAACAGTACGGTAATGTACGTGATGCAGCAAAGAGTCTAGGTATAACGGCATCAACCTTCGTTAGAAAACGACTTAGATATGAACAAAACTCTCATCATACAGAGTAATTTATTAATAGACACAAAAAAACCCGATGGGGCAAAGTATTCTACTTTGTCCCATCGGGTTTTTTACGCACCCATGTCATGTATGCTAGGATTGAGTCCGCCCGGCTTGGAGTTCAGAACCAAAGCATCCTCCAATTCCAGTCGTTTAATCCAAAAAAAGGATTTAACACAGATAGTCACGACATCTTTACCGGCTACGGGACGAAGAGTCGGCGGGTACCAGACGGTAATACCGCCAAAGTCTTCATGCGGGCAATCGGGTTTTAATGAGCAGTCAACCAATTGAAGTACGGGAATATATCTACCCCCTAAGGCATCACCGACTCAACAGTTCCCCGTATTTGATTGATAGTCGAAGCGAATAAGAATATTTTTTCCTTTTTTATTTATATAGCGCATAGCGCCGTCAGTTACGTGTATCATAAATGAACTTCCTTTAGAGAGGCTTTATTTGTTCCGCATAGTCGCGTACAAAATAGTGTTTTTTCGCCTTTACGGGAACAACTTTTGCCTTATCGTTAAGATAAACAACCAGCATGTGTTCACGTGAATCGGCGGCTACAGCGGTCAAGGGTATTTTTTCTATTTCATCCGGTGAAGAGTAGTCTCTCGCCAAGACGGTTTTTTCCGAACTCATACGTCCTACAGCCCCGTCTTTCGGGTTATAAATGTAGGCAACCGGCTTTGTTTCAAATACTTTAAGAGCTTCTTTTTTACGAATCAAAAGGGCTTCCGAGGTAGCTATAAAAACCTTGCCGTCCGGCAATTCCTGTTTTAC
>FLSB01326713.1_pt1 | contig 15465 bp, 15 predicted proteins | sample 1550551 | NCBI WGS metagenome assembly FLSB01 (sample SAMEA4031774, study PRJEB14383) | metagenome | biome: human; feature: oral; material: saliva | place: Philippines | collected 2014 | reverse complement strand
GGTAAAGTACACTTCTGACACAGATATGGGTTAATAGGATGTTGTGAAAATTGGAGGCTCCATAGGAACTTCTTACGTGGATTTTTTACCTTTGCTCCCATATTTACTTATTTCCTTTTGGTTTATTACTTAATGATACATCGATTGCTTTAACACTAGAATCGATAGAAAGAGTAATAGTAATCTCCTGTAAGGCAGTTACATCCTTGAATGAGAATACTACTTTGTATTTACCTTGTCTTACATCTGCTTGGTTATTAACTACCAAACCATCCCAAGATGTAGCATCTTGATCACCTTGCCACTTAGGATCAGTTAGATCATTATTATCTACCCACTGAGTAATATATTTCTGTACATCAAGATAAATCCTAGACCAAGTACTCCAATGGTTTGGTTCCTCTAGATACTGATCCAAGATTGGTCTTAAGGTCTTCTTAATGTTCAAGATGAGACCAGTATTACCTAAGAATCTGAAAGAATCCTTTTTAACTTGATCCGTGAAGTTATGCCATAGAACTGTTCTCTTACCATAAGAAGCAGTATCTTTGATTACAAATAGGTTGATACATTCATTAGCTAACTTATTGAGAGTATCAAGTCTACCTGCAGACCCATAATTTACAGAAGCAGGGCCATTAGCCTCAATTACTACTCCTCTATTCAAACCTGCAAAAGAACGACTATAGCTGTAAGTAGATCCACTAGAATCAGCTAGACCTAATACAGTACCAAGTACATCAGAAGGCTGGAGTATACCATAATCGTTAGTATATAAAAGACCACCACCATAGTAAGAAATCCACTTAGAATGTCCAATAGCAGAAGCAATTTGATTTTTATAATTAATCATATCTTCTGCCTTCATGAGATCAGTAGTTCCTACTTTATACTTTGGAATCTCAATGTAGAACTGGAACTCAGATAGACTATCTACTATATCCTTAGCTGCTTTATATACCTTAATAAGCTCTACCTGAGCTAAGTGCTGATGAGCATGAGATAAAGCCAGGTGATATGAATCAAGGTAATCACGGGCACTATCCAAAGCATCTATCCACTCTTTAGAAGTAGGAGCTGATGTTTCAGGAGTACCTATAGTATAGGCATTAGTAGCTGTAAGAGTTACAGTTACATTATTACGAGAACCATCAATCTTAGCTAACCAATTTAATACTGCTTCAACAGAACCAAGAGATTTACTTGCCTCATTATCTGGAGATGCGATAATCTTCAAATAAGGATTATTAGCAATAAAATTACTTAGGCTAAGGTAATCGATTGAAGTGTTATTATTAGCATCTGAGTTCTGATATACTAAAATAACTCCAGTATCTAATACTGTACCATCAGCTCCAACTACTGAATAATTTACAGTATTACCATCTAGTTTAGTAGTTACTACAAATTCATTACCACTACCAATGGGATCTCCATTGCTTCTGGTAACAGCTTTAAGTGTTACACTTTGACCGTTGCAAACGATTTTTAATAGAGAATCAGTTGAATCAGTTTTTACTTTTCCTGGAGCAGCTCCAGGACCAACTACTCTAATGATTCTAAGTTTTGAACCACCAATTAAGGCAGTCTCAATGTTTGAGATAGAACCATCAGGTACTATCTCTTTACCATAAATCCTATGAAACTGTGGAACTGAAGTGATTAGTACTGAAGGATCATTTGCAGGTCCTTTAGTAGTACGAGCCAAAACAGTAGATATACCAGTAGTCACAGAACTTTGTTCAACATTACGATTTATAATATCGAACTTAACTTGCGGTGTATTAGGCATATTTTTGATGTTAAAAGTTTATTTATATAAAATGTTTTGAGTATCGTTTTATCTTTGTACTTCTATGTTTAGTTGAGATTCTTTTAATAGACAACTAATATCCTTAACTTGAGTAATACCAGTTTCTAGGATCTTAGTCATTATCAATCCATCTCTTACAGTATAAGTATATACTTTCTCTAACAAACCATGATCTAAGTTTTGGTGATCATAATAGTTACCTACTTCTATATATAGATTACCGGAAGGACTAATATTTTGTCTTCTCCACTCATCTATAGTTTGATTTATATAGGGAGTTATATAACCTCTAGCAGGTAAAGCAGTATACATTATATGATGTAATAATCTCATTTCTGGTTCAGTTCTAGAACATAGATGTACATCAATTAATATATCCTTAGTCTCATAACCTAGATCAATGATATTGGTATTATCTTCATCGAGATCTTCCTTCTCTAATCCTATACTTCCAGGATAATAAGATTTTAACTCTAAAGTAATACGAGGAACATCTTTACTACCTCTAGACTGGTTATTACCTATACCAAAAATACTTATAAACTTATTACCTATAGCCTCTCTATCTTGATTATACTTCCTTTCTCCTTCTAAAGTAGGTATTGGAGGATTTTTAGTTATATCCAAATAATCAGTAGGATTTATAGTTAATCCTCTTTTAAGAGTTTCACTTAATAGAGCAATATAAAAAGTACGTTCTACAATTTCTTGAGATTCTATCATGGCTTAACCCTCCTCATCATCCCAACCTATAAATATAGGAGGTTTATTAGCTGTTGTAAATTCTTTGAAACCTAATTCTATGGGTATTTTTGGTATAGTATATCCAATTAAACTCTTTAATACTACAGCATCCCTACCAGTAGTAATCTCACCTGGTTTATTATCAGGCTGTATCTCCATAACCTTAGTACCTACCTTAACTCTATCAGCTGTATATATAGTATTCTGGAAAATAATGAAATTAAAAGTAGATTGTTGATCTTCCTCTAAAGATACCCTAATATGACTGTTGCTAGAATAAGTATATAACCTATTTAACTTTTTCTTTTCATTATCTAAATTATAAGAGAAATCGAACGAATTAGGCGTACCAGGATCAGAATATGCTTTACAATATCTACATTCATTATAGCCTCCTTTATACCCTCCAATAGAAGTATTATCTTTTAACTTTATCCTAACATGATAAGGTTTATTGGTTGTATTATCTCCTTGAGTATATATGTTTGGCCAGAGGATATAATTAATGCCACCATTAACCTTAACATACCCTTTAGTACCATCATCCATTAATAATTTATCAGGTAATTGGTATTCAGGATCACTAAAGTTAAACATAATTCCTCCATAATAGGCAGTATTTAATATAAAATCTTCATCTGCTCCTATGTTTAGTTTCTTCCTAACACTACTTAGAGATAACCATTTATTGGTTCTATATTCCCAGACGTAGATTAAATTACATACCTTATTCAGATACTCAGGATCTTCAGAAGGTATAGGATGTAGTACACTAATGGGTTCATTGTAAGGCACCATACTATCTCTAGTATCAAGATGTTCTAAAAGATATCCTAATGTATCAACCTGATAGGTATTATATACCAAACCCTCATCAGATGTAGGTACATATTTATCTTTTGGTACCCTTAGTAACTTCAGATCTACATTAGTGATTACTTTATCTCCTGCCATTATCTGGTAAGTTTCTCTATAAGTGTCCTGGTTAACACTACCTATGGGAGTAATTTTTATATTACCAGTACCGGTGCCTGTAGTTCTATCTAGTTTGAATTTAGAAGCTGCCATATTAAATTGTATTTCTAATTTGTTTTCTTATCTCTAGTACTAATTGTTTTTTATATTTATCTGCCATAGTATTATCCCATAACACTGACCATAAAGGTCGTGGAGGTATTCTACCATCTGATGAACCAAGCTCTAGTACTTTAGCTACCCAAGTTAAAGTTTTTGGATTTTTATTAATCCTACCATCAGGTCTAGTCTTAATACGTGACTGTGTTAATCCTACAGCTATTTGTTTACCTCTTTGCAAAGGTTTAATGTTTCTATAGTACTGAGATGACCAATATAATAGTGTATGCTCTCCGATAGCTTTTATAGTTTTCTCGGTATGTGGAGGCCAAGATACTCCACTATTTGGAGGCGGCATACCTCTTGATATACATTCTTTAGCTATCTTAGCTAATCTTTCAGCAAATGCCCAACCAGCAAGCTTATAAGCATTGTTAAGTATATTAGGAGTTTCCCTAATAAGCTTCTCTGCTTTAGCTTGCTGGTTTCCGTTAGCATAGATAACTAAATCACCTACTAGAGTAGGTATAGTTATCTGTAATGATATCATTGTGGTATATCTGAATTTATTATAAGTATCTCCCAGTTAGGCATTTCCTGTTTAATCTTATCGGCTATTGGTTTGATTAATTTTGAGAATTTTTCAAAATCTATTTCATTTAACATTCCTTTAACTCCTGGATATAATATTACATCATTAATATTATCACTATCTTCTACCATATTACTTACTGATAACCAAAAATTATTTATTTGATTATCATTTAGTGTAGAATCAAGGTCAATATCTCCTTCTAAGTATATGTAAATCCTCAATTTGATTAGTTGTTTACAATTTCTATAAGCTAAGGTAAAATTATTAAATATACCCGTTAGCCCATCATATTTATCAGTCACCTTGTAAGGATGTCCTCCCATAATATGTATACCTGCTAAAGCAGTATTTATACCCGTATTACTAAATAACCCTCTATATAATTGTAAACTCATGATGGGATCAAAAGGAAGATTATAGTATGAAGGTTTGTGTATATTAATATCTCCTATATATGGACTTTGAAATAGTTTGAAATTATCCTTGGTAGTTAATACCTCTGTGTTAATAACATAATCTGAAGATATGTCGTAAGTTTTTAATAAACCACCAATAGTAGAAATATCTCCTTCTAAGGTTAATAGTTTATTAGTAGTATCTTGAGTAGTAGATATATCAAATTTTATATCTTCCTCGATAGGGAAATTTAACTTATTAATATATATATCTCCATACATACATAACTTAGTATCTCTAGTTAAGGTTACCTCATTATAGGTACCATCAACAACGTTAGGAGTTTTATCAGCTAATTCTACTTTATATGGAGCGTTTATATTAACTTTTAGGAAAGTTAATATACTATTCAAATAACGAGGGTATCTAATAGTATACTCTATATCTGATCTATTAGTTAATCCCACTAACCTATTAACATCTATGATATTATTATTCATAGATACATCATCATGACTTATAATATCAAAAGGAGAATCTGTTACTAAATTCACTTTATAAAAATTATATGAACTCATAGGCTTAGGATTATTATTTAGATACCTAATCATCTGTTCTCCAGGTATAAAGTTAAGAGTATAACAATTACTTATTGATACTGGTATTAATATTAAATAATATTCCTCTCCAGTTGAATATGATTGCCTATTATATACCCTTTTCAAATATATATCATAAGATATTCTACTGTATATTCTATCAGATAATTCTCCAGATATTTCATGTCTTGGTAATCTACCTAAATACCTTTCTGAGTCATCATATGGTATACTTGGATATATCAAATTAAATATATTATCTATTGTAATATCTCTATTCTGTATATTACTAAGTAGTAAGCTTTTATTATAAAATTTAAGTAATATTCTACTAATGTAAGGATATACTGTATCAGTGCTATCACTGTAACTAGTATAGTAACTCTTAGTATAATCATTATATTGAATAGTAATACCACTGGGTATTGGTATATATAAAATATTCTTAAATATATATTTACTATTTTCTTTTAATAATTCTACTACACCAGGTACTACATGATTATATATGATACTACTATTGTTTTTAACGTAGTTTTGATCTATATAACTCTTAACCAACTCCCAGAACTTAGTAAGTCCTGCTTTATCTAAAAAACTTGCCATATTATTTAATGTTTTAATGTTTAATAATTATAAGTAATCTTCATTTGTATGAGGAAATATCACATCATGTATCTCTTGTTCAGTAATAGCTGTTACCTCCGGTACTGATGGTACTTGAATATGATTGATTGCATCTGCAATTAATGAACTAAAGGTAGATCTGACCTCTTCATCGGTTTGGTAATGAGTATCATTGTTTAGCTGGGACATTTTAGTAATGTTTTTAGCTCCGTTCTCTATACCCTCTAATTTAGCCTTCAGTTCATTAGAGAAATTATTCTGAGTTGCTACACTACCTTCGAAAGTTTTGATAAAATCTTTAATACTTAAGATAAACTTCCAGAAGTCATCTATAGTACCTTGAAAACCGTGATGAACAGCATCATCATAATAGCCATGGAGAAGTCTCTGATCTATCTCAGGGCAAGTGTAATACTTACTTGTGTACATTGTTTATAATGTTTATTATATTATTTACCATTGAAACCCTCTATGTTCTTACCACAGAAATATTCATTATCTGTGCCTTTGAAGTCATTGAAAGTTTCAAAATTCTTTCCACAAAATAATTCTTTTTCAGAACCGAAGAATCCCTCTTGTTCTTGAGATTCCATAGGTATGTATCTGAGCTTAGTATCTCTATCTCTCTTTAAGATTATTAGTAATACTAAAGCTTCATCTTTTGCTTGAGCTACCTGAGTATCTCCAGTAGGTTTATAAACTAAACCATTTATAACGAATCTATCCTCTGACCAGTTGAAATCAAAGTAACCATCAGTACCGCTTTCAGCATCTATACTAGCATTCCTCCAGTATCTACCTTTGTCTAAGCTTTTAAGGTAATCAGATGAAAGCAATATAGATAGGTTCTCTTCATCAGTTTCACCTGAAGTAGATTGTATATTGATAGGCCAGTTTCTAAAAGCATTGTAAAAACATAGAGCTTCTATCTTTATCCTATAATAATGGGGGAATTCATCTTCACCTTGGTATAACATTTGGTTCACATGTTTTGCCCACACTATAGTTTGCCTACCAGCGTCCATATCAAGGAATCTCATTACATTCCTTTTATACCTATCCCAAGCTCTATTACTTAGGAAGTAACATCCTTTCTTTGTCATCTTTTCTTAGGTATTAAAGTAACTCCTTGGTGAGATAATGGAGAAGTTGGATTTGGACCTCCTAAAACACCTGGATTCCTTCTATTAACTACTCTCGGTATAACTACATCATGAATTTGATCACAGAAAGGTAGATATATATCTAACCTCTGAGCTAAGGTACATAGATTCTTCCTTAGTTGATCCATTACACCTCCTGGTTGCAATGCTTTCATATATGTAGAAAAGAAGTTTGATACTGAATCAGATATATTATCAAAATATTCTACTTCAGTAGGTCCAGTAGTAATTTTCTTTACCCTATCTCCTCTTACTCCTTCATCATCAGAATCTTCTTTTTGATTAGGTTTGTTTTCATTAGTTCTGGTAAGCTCGCTTATGTATTTTCCAGTACTAGTTAGTATGTTAGTAACTTCTACATTGAGATAATCCCATGCAGCTAGCTCCATAATCAGTTGGTTTTCTAAACCTTCATAGTAGAGCTCATCATTATAATGCTCAATAGGAATTTCTTTTCCTTCCTCTCGATTCACTAGAGGTTGGATATAGAGTTGCCATTTATTAATATAAACGTTCTTTTGTTCAAAACTCATACCCTGTATAATTTCCTGGGGTATGTAATTATCTACCAAGTTATAGATACTATCGGGTAAATGAGTTTTAACTATATCTGATACTATTACAGTTCTAGAAGAGGTTTTATGATAACCTGTGTTAGGATCATTTACCTCTAAGGTTACAGTATAAAAACCATTTTCCGAGTAAGTATGTGTTGGATTCTTTAAGGTACTGGGATCCGTAAAATCACCAAAGTCCCAGGAAAAGATAGCTTTCACTGGGACTTTAGAGAATATTCGAAAAGATACACCCAGACCTTCAGTTATACATTGGAAGTCTAAGTTATCCATGTTTTATTTATTTTAAGACATGAGAGCCTCTACAATAGATAGTACAGTATCATCTTTCTCTACGGTGATGTTATTATCTTCAGCTAAAGCTTTAGCCTCTTCCATAGTGAAAGCCTTTGCAATCTTACCGGCATCCATACCTGCCTCTACTAGCTTATCGAATTTAGCTTTTAGAGTTTCAGTATCTACCTCATTGACTACTTCGTTCTTATCTGCTACATACTGTAGATGACCATTAATAAGGGCTTTACGAACATTAGGTGCAGCTAACTGACGTAAAGATAGTTCTACTACCTCTCCTCGTACAACCTGAATGCCAGTAGAAGGATCATAGAAACTGTAGGCATTATCACCTAATGAAACGTATTTTGAATCTGTTGCTGATTTATTCTTTCCCATTGTTTCAAATATTTAAGTTGATGTAAAGTTAAAAACCCCACCCCAGTTAATTAAAACTGAGGCAAGGTGAGTATATTTAATTAAGCTATGGATTATTTCAAGTTAACTGACAAATATGGATCAATATTCATGAATGATGGGAATCCATAAGTATTGAATGGTTTATCAGCTGCCATGAGAACAGTAGCATCTTGATACATCTTACTAAAACCAGTAGTGATAGTAGCGTAAGTTGCATTAGTCTGATTTGAAACGATTCGCTCTGATTCAAGCATAAGCTCCTTAGCAATAAGCCTAATGAGAGCAGCATTCTTATCCACCATCAAGATATTCTTATCTGGAGTTCCTGGGTGAATAAAGAAATTAGCCTGGTTAGGAACTGGAGACTTAACATTAAGAGTAGCCTGTGTAGTTCCCTGCTCACGTTTCTTAAACTCTGGTAAATTGAGCAATTCAATTGCCTGATCTTCAGAACCAATGATATTTTGGTAGTTACGACCAAGACGAGAAGCACGTACCCATAATTTGAGAAGATCTTTATAAGTAATACCCATAGTAGGACTACTTACACCAATTACTGGAGCAGATTCAGAACCATCAAGCATATTACCATTAATGAGTACATCCATTGCCAATGTGTCCATAGCATAGCCAAGCTGAATACCAAAGTCACGGAGATATACACCCAATACATCGATTGATACATAATCACGAACCTCATCGGTAAGCTTGAAGCCTTTACCAATCTTAAAGATTGATACTTGCTTCTCACCGTAAGAGATGTCTCCCAATGGGATAGTCTCAGCCTCGTTTACCTTTGCAGGAGTAGCGTCAGACATATTTACATGAGGCATAGTAACCTTCAAACCTTTTACATGCTCTTCAGAAGCAATGATCTCTGGGTAGAAAGGAGCCTTACGAACACCAGTATAGATAGCTGCACGAATGATCTCTGGTACCAACCAACGAACATTCTGATCTGGCATGGTGAACAGATTTTGGATAGTAGTCATACGAGGATTAATACCAACCTTATCGTAGAAAGCATCCAAGCTAATACCATACTTCTCTTGTACCATCTCAGACAAACTGATGTCTGTACAGATATGGTTACCGTCTCCAGCACGGGTAGCGTCCATGAAACGTACCATCTCTGGCAAAGCATTAATGAAATCCTGTGACTTCATCTTGCTCAAATCAATTTTATTTTCTGCCATATTATTATAATATTATATGTTCTTTACTTAAGTTTATCGTACTAATACTTGTATTAGTTCATTAGCAGCACTTGCTGGTGTGATAGAAATGAATTTAGTCTCTGTAGTAGAAGTAGCTACCTCTACGAAATTATTTTGCTTAACTACTCCAGTAGGTTTTACATAACCACATGAAAAATTAGCAGCAGAGATATAATTACAGATAGCAAAAGCTTCTACAGCTACAGTTACTTCTACAGGAAAGTTACGCTGAGCAGCATAAGCTGGGTTTATACTATCTGTAACAGCAATTCCTAAATAAATCTCCCCAGCTGCGGCTTTGTATGCAGAAATGGTACCATTTGGATTAAGAGCTACTGGTTGACCCTTTACGATTACCTCAGGCTTATGTGTACTAGAATCTTCCTTAACCATGAAAGCTTGGTGCAACTTGTGTGATTCGTGCTTGTAAATTACAGTACGAGGTGTAACCTCTCCGTTTAAGGTAAGAGGTTGATTATTGAAATATACTCCCATATTATTATATTTTTAGATTTGTTACTCTGATACTTTGTACTGGTTCTTACGAGAGAAGATATTAGCAGCAGCCTTAGCAGTATCAATAGGATTTTCCTTATTATTTGTAACCTCCTTCTTCTCTGGATCCTCTACAGATGAAGCACGGCTTACATCCTTAGAACCGCAATGATTGCAGTGCATGGGATATGCCTCTTCAAGTTTCTGAGCATAGGTCTTATTCAAACCTTCCAAAGTTACTACTGGAGTGTTCTCTGCCTTAAGCATTACGTAGATAGCATCATCTTCCTTAAAGGAATCTCCCATTAGCTTACGATAATTATTGCAAGCTTCATCACGTAGCTTACTTACATAAGTTTTACCGAGATTTGCCTGCTCCGTAAGTGAAGTCTTCTCTGCCTCAAGATTAGAAATCTTCTCCTCAAGCTTTGCCTTCTCTTCAGTAAGATTATTTACTGTATCAGTAAGACTTGCCTTATCTGATACGATCTGTTGGATAAGGGAAATAGCCTCTTCTGGAGAAGCTTCTTTACCTTCAGATAGAGTAAGCATATTCTTTCCGAATAGCTTCTCCAAAAATTGTTTCAAATCTTTATCCATTTTAGTGTTTGATAAATTAGTATTTTCAACCTTGTTATTATTAACCTGTTGAGTATCGTTGTAATATTCTAAATCGGTTTTATTGTCTAAAAAGAAAAATTCTTTAGTTCCTTTCTCCTCATGTTCCTTGAAAGCTTCATAGGTTTGTTTGGCAAACGTTGGGTTTACAATTTTACCATCTGAACCAATTTTCTGAGCAAAGGTATCAGCTCCATGAGATACCAAAGAGGTTTCTAAGAATCTTACTATGCCTGTACATACCTTACAGATCATATTACCTTCTTTGTCATAGGTACCGAGTTTATCCCAGAATTCAGCATCATCAAGTTCTGGATGAGACTTATCCCATATAAACTGTACAGTTACAGAATTACTGTGTATTGAAGGAGGATCCATTAAGATACCTCTTGCAATTCTAGGATTAGCTTTTCCATCAATTTTTAGGATTCCATTAATACCAGCAGGTATGGTATAACCATCTACCTTATAAGAATCTTGCCATACTACTTTTGAAACAGATCCTATTGCATTACCTATATCTGTACTATGATCACAGTTTACAGTTTGTCCGAGTATTAGGGGCATAGCTGCTTTTAATACCCCATTCCTACTAAAATCTACCGGATTCCAGTTCTTAGATACGATAGCTTCGGATAACAGTCGGAACATAGGTTCTATAAACTCATTATCCTTAGGAGTTAAATCCTCTGGTTTCAAATCAGGGTAGTAAGTATTATAATCTATATCACTACCAAAGAAACCAAACTTCTGTATACTATCCTTAGAAGTCTTATTCCATGAGAAAAAATTCTCTGAGAACCTTGTTAGGGGTTCTTTTTCTTGTACAGGAGCTGGTACATTACCTACTAAAATAGAATGGCCAGCTCCAATAACCATAGTCTCATTAAAACTATGGTTACTTTTGGTAATTGGTTTACTCATATTATCTTGGTTTTGAATTTTGATCTTTTCTCTTAGGCATTGGATTATTCTTATCCCTTACACCACGATCAGATTTAGATTTATCATCTTTTCTCTCTTTATCTTCTATACCTATTTTACCATTGTTCTGTTGTTCAATAGGTACTCTTGGAGCTTCCTGATCTGGACTATCATAACCCATTTCCTGAGCATATTGTAACATAGATATGATACCATCTCTATATAGGGCATTAAGATTCTGTACTTTATACTGAGTAGCCTGTTGGATTTTTACATCATCAGTTACAGTAGCAGGATTCCAAGTAATTTTAATACCTTTATTATTAAATCCAGCAAGTTGTAACTCTAAAGAGTATAAGAACTCAAGTACACTACCAACTAAATTCTGGATAACCTTTAACTGGGATATAAGTTTCGAAAGATTTATACCAGCTCCACCTTCTGTATTAGTATCAGTAACACCTAATAGTGTACTATTTACACCAAGACCGTTAGCTACAGACTGTTGATTCATCTTCCAAGGTATATCCAAATTACCCATATCCTGAGTAGTAGAGTTAAGCTTGAATTCATGATCTTCTTTGTAGCCAACTACCAAACCATCTTTCATACCCTCTTTCATACGTCTTTTGAGCTTAAGTAAATTAATTTCAAGACGATGTTCATATTGATTGGTGCTTTCAGAAGGTCTCTGATCTGGTTTATCCATTAACACTTCCATGAACCCTAATAGACCAGCATTCTCCATGATATGTTTGAAGTTTATCCTCATATCTGACTGACCCTTTAGAGAATCTAAAGCTGCCATAAATGGAGGTATTCCGTAAGGTTCATCTGTATCATTGTACATACCTACATATTTATATGTAAGGGTATTTAATTTAATATAGGTATCCTTTCCTATAGCCAAGTTTGCATAACTTTTCTGATATGGAGTATATACTCCATCAGATTCCCTTTTGAACATTATGCTATCTGGTTTAATAAAAAGTACCGTTGATAAACCATCTAGATGTTGATTAGGTACTCCTTCAATAGATATAGCTCCACCAATTAAAAGTTGTACCATCATCTTATTTACTAAACCATCAGTACCAGCAGTATAATTAGACCATTTTTTTGAAGCTTTCTTAAGATGATCTACCATAGCTTCAGCTTCTTTACTGGTATTATTAGGAAAACCTATTCTATGTCCAGTATTAGCTAACTGATACATATCCTGCAAGGCTTTACTTACATCAGGATTTACCTTATATAAGTTCCTAAGTAGTTGAATAACTTCTACTCTAAATGAAGGATCTACCATGGTGTTAAAATCCTTCAAAGCATAAGTTAAACCATTAATACCATCTTCTGGAGCAGAAACTCTACCAGGATCTATTCCTGTAACTTTAGGTTTCTTTGGTTCAGTGTTACTAGTAATATATGGATGTCCTCTAGTAACTGAAATGTTATAACCGAATATTCTCATCGTGGTTGAATAATTATATTTTGTTTACCTTTTCTAATGTGATTACAAATAGCTTTGCCCATAATATCATCATCTGCATATACATCAGTTTCTAAGCCATCATCAGAATCTGAATTATTTTTATGTTTACCCATAGCAACAGGTCTACCTAAGCTATCATAAATAAAAGTCTTAGCCTCGTGGATAAAAAAGGGATCCTTTATAGTAGTTACTTCATTACGAATATCTGATTCTAAACCATCGATGATAACCGGTCTATTACTAGAAGTGGTAAGCCAACCTGGAGCTTTATCCATCTCAGGTCTTTTCTTACCTTTCTTCTTCAACATTTTCTGATAGTAATAAAGTTTAGGATACCCTTCATTCTGTAAAGCAGCAGTAACTGCTAAACCCACATCATTAGATTCAGGAGCTAATGTAGCAAAGTTAAACAACCTACCAGTATCTCCCAGTAATATTGCATATTTATCTACTGGCATTCTACCTTTATATACTACTTGCTCTTCTCCAATTTTATCCATACAGGTAAAGGATGAGTAGTCAGAACCTCTACCAGTTGCAACGTCAGCTCCTATGAAATAATCTTTGTTTTCCTCAGGCTCTAAAAATTGAAGATATTGTCCATTATACCTACGTTTAATTATAGGGTAATCTGATATACAATCTTCTATGGCTTTAATATCAGCCATATCAAATACGGTATTACCTGATGATAAGAAGTCTCCATCTATCTCTTGGGCAGTTCTTCTTGGTCCAAGAGCAGATGACATTTGATCATACCAATCATCATCTCGTTCAGGGTGCATTCTCCAATATAATCTTATGGCATTAAAAGGATTACCTCCATTCAAAGCATTAACCCAAGTGTTATGGTAAAAATTAGCCATACCCATGGGAGTAGAATTAACTATAGCTGATCCACCAGTAGATAGTGTTGGGAAAGCAGCTGCCCAAATTTGAGAAGCCCATCTTACGATAGCTGCCTCGTCAATTACTAAAAGTGTAAGAGATTCTGAACGACCTGCTTCAGAAGAAGTAGGTATAGATTCTATGAAAGAGCCATTTGCAAACTCCATCATAGAAGATGATCCAAATTCTCCAGATCTACCATTTATAATAGGTACCTGTAAGAAAGGAGGTAAGTTCTTATACATGAACTTAATCTTCTTTAGTACCTTTTTAGCAGTAGTATCTTTAATAGATATGATGTTTATCTTGGAATTTGGATGGTACATAGCTAGCCATAAGCAGTACATGGAGATTAACTCAGTAATACCTGCCTGCCTAAACTTAAGTACAATGTTAAATCTCTTAAGTACAAATTGATAGAGTACAGCTTTTTGATAAGGATATAATAGAAAAGGTACTCTACCTCTTACAGGGTGTATCACATATATAAAGGTAGCAAAGAAAAATACATCTTGCACTACCTTGGATAATATGCTTACTTGTTCACTAGTTAAACCTTGTGGAACTTTCAAATCTATTTTAGCCATGGGTTTAATTTATATCTTATCTCTATTTCTATATCAGCTTTTATATTATTATGTGTACCTATAGATTTTTCTAGAGCTCCTTCTAGAGAATAATCTAACCTATAAGTAGAAATCATAATACCAGTACCAATATGAAATTCTTTGTTAAATATTTTATATGAGGTACCTACATACGGTAAAATCCTAACCGGGTATACTCTTTTATAAGTAAGGCCCGAGTTAGGATTCCAGTTGTAAGAATACCTATTGAAGTCCAGGTTATAATTCCTGGTTATAAAACTATGTGATTGAAAATTGTAAGAAGCTAATTGTATTTGATTCCTATCAAATAAAATCTGAACCAAAGAATCGTTACTGTATATACCGAGATCCTTAAAACTGATATCTGATAAAACCTTGTTACTGTTTACAGCTGCTGGGTTTAATGAGATATTGTTTACCGAATCAAATTTACTAGAACTGGCAAGAGTAGCATTTACAGGATTTTTATGATTAGATCTATCATTGAAATCGTTGGTATTCCAGTAAGTTATATTCTTTGGATTCAGATGTCCTGAATAATCAGGAGCTAAAGAAAATTTATCCTTGGTTGATTGTATAATGGTTTCTTGTTTTGAAGAACCCATATATTTTTTATCAGCGTTAGTTACTAACTTAACCGTTGTATCATTGGTTTTAGGTTGGTATCTTGAAAGCTGTTTTGATAAGAAATAATTCCTAAAGCAAAGGTATATAGTTAATCCTAATAATATTATGCATAGGGCTTCTAGGAATAATTCCTTTACCTTAACCTTGAGATTAATTTTCTGAAATAAGGATTTGGTAGTTTTATTTTCTGTGATATAATATTTCCTCATTGTGATTTGTGATTTACATTTTCTTAAACAACATATTCGTACGCGCTCGCATATACGCATATAAAGGCTAAAGGATATAATATGGGTAATTTAATTAAATTAATATAT